>ERZ889217.196-NODE-196-length-40064-cov-103.986728_pt1 | contig 40064 bp, 29 predicted proteins | sample MGYA00521098_ERZ889217 | MGnify/ENA primary metagenome ERZ889217 (study PRJEB32303, sample SAMEA104408613) | aquatic metagenome | biome: Brackish water; feature: Pelagic; material: water | place: Baltic Sea | collected 2014-06-10T22:04:00 | depth 2,362 m ... | reverse complement strand
TGGGCGGGGGTGATTGTGGTGGGGGCTTGAAGATTTTCGCGCACCGCTTGGAAATTGTTGCGCATCGTGGTGCGGTAAGCCTGGTCGTCGAGGAGGCGGAGGGATTCGGCGGCGAGGTTTGCCGCGGTGGCCTCTTGCTGGATGAACTCTTGGATAATTTCCCGGCCGGCGAGAAGGTTGGCCATGCCGAGGTGGGGGACTTTGATCACGACCCGACCGGCGAGGTAGGTGAGGGGGGCAACTTTATAGACCAGGGCGTAGGGGAGTCCGCACAGGGCGGCTTCCAAGGTGGCGGTGCCGGAGGCGACGAGGCCGGCGGCGGCGGTTTGCATGAGGTGGCGCGCGCTGCGCAGGCCGACCTCGCAGCCGACGCCGGACTTCGCGGCGAGTTCGCGCATGAGGTGCTGGAGTTTGTCGGAGGAGGCGGCGCTGGCGAAGACGGTCCGGGGACGGCGGGCCAGCACGACCTTGGCCGCCGCCAGTAGGGCGGGGAAAATTTTGCGCACTTCGCGTTCGCGACTGCCGGGGAGGAGGGCGAGGAGGTCGGGGTTGCGGTGTTCGTCGCCGAGGATGTCGAGGTGTGCGGCCATAGGGTGTCCGACGAAATCGGTGTGCAGTCCTGATTTTTCGTAGAGTTCTTTTTCGAAAGGGAAGATGCAGAACATGCGGTCGAGCCAGCAGGCCATGCGGGGGAGGCGGGCGCGGTTCCAAGCCCAGACTTGGGGGCTGATGTAGTAGAGCAGCTTGAGTTGGGAGCGATGTGGCTGGAGGGCTTTGGCCAGGCGAAGGTTGAAGCCGGGGTAATCGACAAAGAGAACGGCGTCGGGTTTTTCCCGCGCGATGCGCTCGAGGGTTTGGTGAAATTTACGGCGGAACCAGCCGTAGCGTCGAAGGACATCCCAGAGGCCGACCACCGCGGCTTGGTGGGTCCAGTCTTCGACCTCAGGGCAAAGGGCGTGGAGCTTGGGACCACCGAGGCCGGTGATGCGCAGGTCGGGCCGGAGGGTGCGGAGGTCGGCCAGCTGGGCGGCGGCGTGGGTGTCGCCGCTGGTTTCGCCGGCTACGACAAAAAGGCGCATGGGATCAGGCGCGCTGCGGGGCGCGTTCGGCGATCTGGCGGGTGATACGCACGGCGAGTTCGAGGGCGGCGGCGGCTTCGTCACCGCCGACCCTGGGTTGGGCGCCGGCGCGGGCGCAGTCGATGAAATGGTGCAGTTCGCGCTGCAGTGGTTCACCTTTGTCGATCGTGACCCGCTCGCGAACGATCTTGCCGTCCTTGAGGCGGAACATTTTTGCGCTTTGCTTTTGGTAGTTGAGAGAAAGGTAAGCGTCTTCCTGAAAAAGGCGGATCTCGCGCATTTTTTTCATGCTGATCCGGCTGGCCGTAATATTGGCCACGCAGCCGTTAGCGAAGTGCAGGCGCACGCTGGCGATATCCTCGCCCTTGCTCAGGACGGCCACCCCGACCGCGTCGATGCTGGTGACCGGCGATTTGACCAGGTGCAGAATGATGTCGAGGTCGTGGATCATGACGTCGAGGACGACACCGATGTCGAGGCTGCGTCCGGGATAGGGCGAGAGGCGGGTGACTTCGAGGAAGCGCGGGCGGTTGAGGAGCTGCTCAAGGGCGTCGAGAGCGGGATTGAAGCGTTCGATGTGCCCGACTTGGAGCACGAGGCCGCGTGCGCGGGCGAGGTCGGCCATTTCGGCCGCTTGCCCGGGGGTTTCGGCGATGGGTTTTTCGACCAGGACATGGCGCCCGGCGGCGAGCAGTGCCATGACAATCTCGTGGTGCAAGGCGGTCGGGGCGGCGACGGACACCGCATCGCAGCGCGCCATAAGGTCGTCGAGCGAGATGGCGACGGTGCCTCCGAATTTGCGCACCGCTTTCTCGGCGGCCGCGGGGTTGGGATCGTAGATCGCGGCGAGTTCGGCGTTGTCGAGTTCGCCGTAAATGCGGGCGTGGTTCCAGCCCATGCTGCCGACCCCGACCACCCCGGCGCGAAGTTTGGTGCTCATGGTTTCACTCCGAGGATGGAAATTTTGTGGGTCTCGGCCAAGACGCGGAGGCGTGCGGGTTCGACCAGCAGGGTGCGTCCGGCTTCCACCGCGAGCGCGGAGAGTCCTCCGGCCGCCCCGGCTTCGAGGGTGAGAGGTCCGATGACCGGGACGTCGAAGCGGAAGTCCTGATCGGGTTTGGAAACCTTGACCGCGACAGCTTGTCCGCGGCCGAGCAGAGCGCCGCGTTTGATTGCGTCGTTCGTCCCCTCGAATCCCTCGACGGCGAGGACGGTGCCGTTGCGGACCACGACGGTTTGTCCGATGTCGAGCCGGCTGACTTCCTTGGCGATGCGCAGGCCGAAGGCGATGTCTTCCTGCGTGCGGCGGCGCAGTTTGGGTCCGGCAAAGTGGCCTTCGGGGGCGAGGAATTCATCGAGGAAGGTGACGGCGGGGAGCAGTTCGATGTCGTTTTTGGCCAGCGCGTCGCCCACCGCGCCGAAGAGCGTCTCGGCATTGCGCTCCTTGAGTTTGGCCAGAAGGAGGAGGGCGGCGAAGTCGGGGCGAAGGTCGAAAAGATTTTTCGGGGCGATTTGCCCGGCCATCATGGCATGGCAGGCGCCGGATTCTTTGGCGTAAGCGATGAGCTTGCCGAGTTGACCCACGCGGAGCCAGCGAAGGTTATCGACTTCGGCGGAGAGGGAGGGGTCCGTCTCGCCCTCGAAGGCTGCGGCGCAAAGCCGCTTGACCCCGGCCCGGCGGGCCGCGGCGGCGAGCTGGAATGGATAGCGTCCGTTGCCGGCAATGATGAGAAGCGTATCGGGCGGGCTCAACGGTAGGGATTGTCGGGGGGCGCGCGGATAACCGCGAGAGTTTTCAGCGACTTTTGAGTGTTCAGTGTTCGGTTTTCAGGCAGGGCGGCGGCCGGGGACGTCCGCTCTCCAGGATTGCTGGATTGGGGACGCGCGGGAGGGCATGATCGATTCAATGAAAACGGCCATCCATTGGTTTCGGCGGGATTTTCGGATCACGGACAATACGGCGTTGGCGGCAGCGGCGCGGGAGGCGGAGGAGGTGGTGCCGGTCTATGTGGTGAGCGACTGGAAGAAGGAGCACCGCTGGACGGGGGCGGCGCGGCAGACCTTTTTGTGCGGGTCGTTGGCGTCGTTAGACGGGAACCTCCGGGCCATCGGCAGCCGGCTCATGGTGCGCGAGGGGGAGGCCGAGGCGGCGTTGGTCAAATTGGCGCGCGAGACCAAGGCGGAGGCGGTCTTCACCAACCGGGATCCGGATTTGTTCGGCCGCGGGATGGAGCAGCGGGTGGCGAAGATGTTGGCGGAGGACGGGCGGGAGTTGCGGACTTTTCAAGATGCGGCGATGCACGAGCGGGACGAGGTCAAGACGGGCGGGGGTGGTAATTTCCGGGTCTTCACCCCGTATTCGCGGGCCTGGGCGAAGTTGGACAAGCCTTCCGCGGGGCCGGCGCTGAAAAAGTTGGGCACGCCCGAGGGAGTGGCGAGTGGTGATCTGCCGACGCCGGCACATTGGGGGTTGGCGGAATTTTCTGGCGGGTTGGAGCCGGGCGAGAAAGCGGCGCGCGAGCGGTTGAGGAAATTTTTGCAGGGCCCGGTGTTCGATTATGGCGCGACGCGGGACGTGATGGGGGAGGATGGGACGTCGCGCTTGTCCCAGGATTTGCGCCACGGATTGCTCTCCATCCGCGAGGTCTACCATAAGGCCAGGGCGGCGGCGGAGGGCGGCGATGCGGACGGACGCAACAATGTGTGGAAATTCATCAGCGAGCTGATTTGGCGGGAATTTTATTTCCAGATCCTCTGGCATTATCCGGAAGTGCTGGAGCACGAGTTCAACGCGAAATACCGGGGGATGGAATGGGACCAGGACGAGAAGAAATACCGGGCTTGGTGCGAGGGGCGGACCGGTTTTCCGATGGTCGATGCGGCCATGCGGCAATTAAACGCCACGGGCTACATGCACAACCGTGCGCGGATGATCACGGCGATGTTTCTGACCAAGGACCTGCACTTGGATTGGCGGTTGGGCGAGCGATATTTCATGCAGACACTGATCGACGGCGAGATCGCGAGCAACAATGGCGGGTGGCAATGGAGCGCGGGGACGGGGGCCGATGCGGCGCCCTATTTCCGGATCCAGAATCCGTGGAGTCAGACTAAGCGCTTTGATCCGGAAGGGAAATATATCAAGCAGTGGGTGCCGGAATTGGTCGGCGTGGCGGCGGCGAAGTTTCTTGAGGCCCCCGCGGACGGAAAACCGATTGCCGCGGGGTATCCCATGCCGATGGTCGATCACGGCACGGAGAGGGACGAGACACTGCGACGGTTCAAGACGGTGGGGTAGAAAAACAACATGGGGAAAGTTGAACCACGGATTACACGGCTGGCACGGATGCGACGAGAAAGTGGCATCAGCTTCCAGCCGGCGTTTTTGGGTCTTCATCGGCGAGATGCCGGTGTCACTTGGACTGCAGTGCATTGACTGTCATGGCTCGTTTTTTTATTCCCGTGGAGATGTGGAGCGCGGAAGGCGTGGTGTTTCCGGATTCCGAGGCGCGGCATGCGACGCAGGTGCTGCGTTTGGGGCTGGGGGATCGGGTGGAAGTTTTCGATGGGACGGGGCGGGCGGCGCAGGCGGAATTGAGCGAAGTCGGGAAGCGGGTGGTGCGGGCGAAAGTTTTGCGCGAGTGGCGGGAGGAGCGGGTGAAGCCGGAGATCCACTTGATTGTCGCGCTGATCAAAAATGAGCGGTTCGACTGGCTGGTGCAGAAGGCGACGGAATTGGGGGCGGCCTCGATTCATCCGGTGGAGGCGGAGCGGAGTGTGGTCAAGATTGCGGCGGTGGATGCGGAGAAACGCCGGAACAAATGGCGGCAGATCGCGGTCGAGGCGGCCAAACAGTGCGGGCATGTGGTGCTGCCGGAGGTTTTTCCGGTGCGTGCTGTTGATGAGGCGTTCCGTGCCGTGCCGGCGGGATTGAAGGGGATCCCGGCGGTGCAGGTCGGGGGCGTGGGGGTGGGGGATTTTTTGGCGGGTGGAGCGGATGCGGTGACCTTTGCCATCGGACCAGAAGGGGATTGGACGGAAGCAGAGAGGGGGACGGCCGAGGCCTGCGGTTTTGTGCCGATTGATCTCGGCAAGCACGTGCTGCGCAGCGAGACGGCGGCTTTGCATGTGTTGAGTGCGGCGGGGCATCAGTTGCATGGTGGGGTGGGAGGAATGCAGCGGACGGGTGGGCCACCCGTCCCTACCGCGGGGGTTGAGAGATGAATTATTTTGTGACCGGAACGGATACGGACTGCGGGAAGACCTATGTCACGGCGTTGCTGGTGCGGGCGGCGCGTGCGGCGGGTGGTGATGCGGTGGGGGCCAAGCCATTTTGTTGCGGTCCGCGCACTGACATCGAAATCCTCGCGCAGGCGGCGGACCAGACGGAGACTCTCGATGCGATCAATCCTTTGTGGTGGAAAACACCGGCTTCGCCGCGGGCCTGTGCCATGCTCGGTGAACCGGCGGCGGATGTGCCCCGCGCACTGACTGCGGTGCGGGATTTGGCCGCGCGGCACACGCAGGTCTTTTGCGAGGGGGCAGGCGGATGGCTGGTGCCCGTGGCTGAGGACTTCACGGTGGCGGACTTTGCGGTGAACTTGGGCTGGCCGGTCATCGTGGTCGTGCGGAACAAGCTGGGCGCGCTCAACCACACCCTGCTCACCGTGGAAAGTGTCCGGAGGCGTGGTCTTCCGCTGGCCGGTCTTATTTTGAATGATGTGGAGGGGCAAGCCGACGAAGCGACGCGGACCAACCGCGCGGTTTTGGAGGAGAGTTGTCCTTGTCCGATCCTCGCCGAGATCTCCCTTGGGCAGTTGGCGCTGTCTACTCCTATTTGATCACAACCTCGGTGGGCTGCGGGCGCGGGAACGAAGGGTGACGCAACCGGTGCGGTCTGTCGTCCGGCAACTTGTGTCGGGCCGGCAGCAGGGGCTTGTGCGGGCATGACCGGGTGGCAGAGTGTTATTCATGTTCCAACGGACGACAGGTCTCTTGCTTTTCGCGGTCATCGTATCGGCTGGTCTCGCCGCTGCGGAGGGCAAGCCCGACATAGGGTTTGTCCCCACACCGATGGCTGCGGTCGGACGTATGATCGAAATGGCGGAGATCAAGCCCGGCGACGTGGTCTTTGATTTGGGCTGCGGTGACGGGCGGATCGTGGTGGCGGCGGCCAAGCTTTACGGGGTCAAGGCCGTTGGGGTCGACATCAGCGCGGAGCGGGTGGCCGAGTCGCGGGAGCGCGCCCGTGCCGCCGGGGTGGAGAGCCTGGTCGAGATTCGGCAGGCCGACATTTTCGACCTCGATTTGGAGCGGGCGGACGTAGTCTTTCTTTATCTCACCCCGCGTTTGAACGAGCGCTTGATGCCGCAGTTGCGGCGGCTCAAGCCGGGAGCGCGGATCATTTCCTACGAATTCGACATGGGGGCGGCCAAGCCGGTCGAGGTGGTGCGCGAGCGATTCGATCAGTTCGGCGAGCAGAAGATCTACAAATGGATCGTGCCTTGGACGGAGAACGCAGGTTCCGCTTGGGATATTTTCACCCTGAGGCCTTGAGGGAGTGGGGCGCGGTCCGAGGGGCACTGGTCCCCGCCTTGCCATAGCCGAGGATCAACGGCGGGTTTCGGTGACGATGAGGCGTAACTCGTAGGGGTGTCCGGGTTCGTCGGTCACCACGAAGACGCGGTAGGCGCGCGTGCCCCACTTTCGTTTCGGGGTGTAGGTGAAGGGAATGACGCCGCTTTCGCCCGGAGCGTAGTCACGCTTTTCGGGTTTGGCCGCGATGCATCCGCAGGAGGCGGGAACGGCACGGAGGCGGATGTTTTGGCCGGAGGTGTTGGTGAAGCGAAGTTCACCCGGCACCTTGCCGCCGCCTTCGAGGGATTCGATCGCGATCTCGGTTTTTTCCCAGGCGAGTCCACCGGCCGGGGCCACGGAGGGGAGCAGGAGAGCGAGGCAGAGGAGGAGTTTCACCAGAGTTTTATTACAGCGGACTGACGGGGCAGCCAAGTCGTGTCCATCTTGGGCTCGCCTTTGGCCGCCGGAGAAATCTTAATGGTGTGGTGAGTTACCCGGACAAATTGCAGAAGATTATCGATCTCTTTGAAGTGCTCCCCGAGGAGGAAAAGCGCGAGACTTTGATTGCGTATGCCGATCAGGCCGCGGCGCAGGGGCCGAGGGAAGGCGAGACCTTCGATCTCGAGGATGTGCGCAAAGACGAGGAGTGTACCGATACGGTGGGGGTCTTTCTCGAAGTGGATGCCGACCGCAAGGTGCGGTTCCGCATCACATTGGGTCCGCAGGTGCAGACCTTGACCCGGGCCATGACGGCGATCTTGTGCAAGGGGTTCGAGGGCTCGTCAATCGAGGACGTGATGCAAGTTCCGGCGGATTTTGTGCCGAAGATTGTCGGAGCGCAACTGGTGCGGCAGCGGAGCCAGACGGTTTATTACATCCTGACGCGGATGAAGAGTGCCTGTAAGGTGTGGTTGAACCGGGAGAGGATTAAGGGGAGGGAGGAGACCTGAGTTTGAAACTTGGGTGGTTTGGTGCGGTCCGCCGGCCCGCAAATCCCGTGGGGGGAAATTTTACCCTTCGGTGGTGATGTTCTCGTAGTGGCCGGCCCGTGCGGTGGCCGGGTCGCTGCGGCGGTTGGTGAATTTCACGGTGCCTGCGCAAACCACGCCATCCTCGAAGTGCCAGGGGCCTTCGACCGTGAACTTGGTGCAGTGGCGGAGGGACGGAGCGGTGCGTGCGAAGGCGGCTTTCAGCCCGGCGAGCAATTTGTAGTGACGGTCATCGAGCGAGATTTCGGGGGGGAGGCCATGGCGCTCCGCGGCCAACTGGAAGCGTTGGTCCTCGGTGACCTCGTAAGCATCGGAACGCAAGGCGAGCAAATCGCCGGTCGCTTTGACCGGCGCGAAGCGGGTGCGCGGCACCAAGATGGCTCCGGAGGCAGCAAAGCATTCGATGGCGGCGCCCATGGCGCTTTCGAGTTGGAGCACGGGTGGCGAGGACGCGTTGCGCGGATCGACGGTTTTGGTGTTCTTGATGAGGGGTAGAGGGAGCGCGCCTTCGTTGTCGGCCAGCGCGGCAGCGAGGTCGGAAAGGCGCAACCAGAGGCTGTTGGTGTTGAAATAGCGGTGACGGTCGATGTCCTGGAAGGCCTCGAGGTCGCCGTCAGGGCACTGGGCAACTTCGCGCAGCGCGAGGCGACCGTCGCTGCGGCGGCGGGCGAGGTGTCCTCCCTTGCGATCGGACGGAGTGCGTTCCGCCACCTCCATGAGGAAGGATAACCCGCTGGCGGCAAAGTAGCCGAGGAGGGCGGAATCGACCGTGGCGCCGAGGTTGTCGCTGTTGGAGACAAAAAGGTATTCGACTCCCGCGTCGGCAAGGCGCGAGAGCCAGCCCGATCCGAGCAGCGACGGGTAAAGATCCCCGTGGCCGGGCGGACACCATTCGAGATCGGGGTTTTCCGGCCAGCTCACGGGTTCGAGGGTCTCGGTGTGGAGTTTCGGAATTTTATTTTGCAGAAAGTCGAGCGGACTGTCGGGCGAGAGGTCGGGGTAGCGGGCGAGGTAAGCGAGGGTGTCGGCCGATGTGCTAAAGCTATCCATGAGCAAGAAGCGCGGACCTGCGGTGCAGTGAGCCTCGCGCAGCCAGAGGATTTGGCGGGCTATGAAGTCGAGGAAGTTGAGTCCGTCTTTGACCGGAATGAGGGACTTGGCTTGGGCCAATCCCATGCCGGTGCCGAGCCCGCCGTTCAGCTTGATCACGCAAAGTTTGTCGAGCAGGGCGGGATCGGGCGGGGCGGCCGGGATGTCGGCCAAGGCGGGAACGCCTTCGGCCGGTGCGAGGGAATTTTCGGGCATGAGTCCGGCGTCGCCCGAGGCTGCTTGGCGCCAGGCGCGGGCGAAACTGGCCCGGGCAGCCGGGGAGAGGCCGGCGGCCTCCATTTTCGGCAAAGCCGCTTCGAGTCCGGACTCGTTCATGGCCGCCGTCAGGCTTTCTTGGTCGACGAAATAGACAACTCGCGGAGTTGCTTGAAGTCGGCGGGGGAGGGTGAGCCGGTCATGAGTTCGATACCGCGGTTGTTTTTGGGGAAAGCGATGACGTCGCGGATCGATTCGGCGCCGGCCAGAAGCATGACGAGGCGGTCGAGCCCGAGGGCGATACCGCCGTGGGGCGGGGTGCCGAATTTGAAGGCTTTGAGCAGGTGGCCGAACATGGAGGTCTGCTCTTCTTCGCTGATGCCGAGAATACTGAACATGATTGACTGAAGGTCGGCCTCGTGGATCCGGATACTGCCGCCGCCGATTTCCACGCCGTTGAGAACGATGTCATAAGCCTCGGCCCGGACTTCGGCGTATTTCTTGGCTTCAAGCAGCGGAAGGTCCTCCGCCTTGGGGCGGGTGAAGGGATGGTGGACCGCATTCCATTTTTGCTCCTCGTCGCTCCAAGCGAGCAGCGGGAAGTCAACGACCCAGAGGAAATCGAGGCGCTTGGGATCGTGGGTCAGGCCGATGAGTTCGACCGCACGGAGACGGACACGACCGAGGACCTCGCAGACGATTTCCCATTTGTCCGCGCCGAAAAGAACGAGGTCGCCTTCCTCCATCTTGAGGCGTTCCTGCAGGGCGGCTTTTTCGGCGTCGGTGAAAAATTTGACGATAGGCGACTTCCATTCGCCATTTTCGCATTTGATAAAAGCGAGCCCTTTGGCCCCGAACTGTTTGGCCATTTCGGTCAGTTCCTCGATCTGGCCGGTGGTGATCTTGGCGAGTCCTTTGGCATTGAGGGCGCGGACCACGCCGCCGCTGTCGAGGGCGCCGCGGAAGACTTTGAATTCGGTGCCGGCGAAGATGTCGCCGACGTCGACAATTTCCTGAGCCCATCGGGTGTCGGGCTTGTCGCTGCCGAAGCGGTCCATCGCTTCGCGGTGGGTCAGGCGCGGAAAGGGTGTGGAGATCTCGACGCCGTGGGCTGCACGGAAGACGGCGACAAACATCTTTTCGATGAGGGCGAAGAGGTCCTCGGCCGTGACGAAACTCATTTCGATGTCGGCCTGGGTGAATTCGGGTTGGCGGTCGGCCCGCAGGTCTTCGTCGCGGAAGCAGCGGGCGATCTGGAAATATTTTTCCACCCCGGCGGCCATGAGAAGTTGTTTGTATTGTTGCGGAGCCTGGGGGAGGGCGTAGAAATTCCCGGGATTCAGCCGGCTGGGGACGAGAAAGTCGCGAGCGCCTTCCGGGGTGCTTTTGCTCAGGATGGGGGTTTCGATCTCCCAGAAACCGTCGGCGTCGAGGATGTCGCGCACCGTTTTGACCACGCGGTGGCGGAGTCGGAGGTTGGCCGCCATGCCGGGGCGGCGGAGGTCGAGGTAGCGATGGGTCAGGCGCAAGTCCTCGTTGGCGATCTGCTCATCGAGGGGGAAGGGGAGGACATCGGCTTTGTTGAGGATTTGCAAATCGTCGGCCACGATCTCGATTTCGCCGGTTGAGAGCTTGGAATTTTCCGTGCCCTCGAGGCGTTTGGCTATGGTGCCGGAGATTTGGATGACGTCCTCGTCGCGCAAAGTTTGGGCGACTCCGGCCGTGGCGGCATGTTCTTCCGGCCGGAAGACGACCTGGGTGATGCCCTCGCGGTCGCGCAGGTCGACGAAGAGGACCCCGCCGTGGTCACGTCGAGAGCCGACCCAACCGGCGAGGGTGGCGCGCTGACCGATATCTTTGGCGCGCAGGGCGCCGCAATGAGAACTACGGAAATTCATGGCGCGGGAGTCTGAAGATTCGCCGCCCAATCGGCAAGTGCCTCGTGGGGCAGTTCCGTTTCGGTCCGCGTTCGGAGGTCCTTGATTTTCAGCTTCGGCCATTCCCCGCCGACGATGAGAGCCAGGGTGGCTCCGGAGGCTTCGGCATCCTTGAATTGGCGGCCGACTTTCTCGGGGTTGAGCGGATAGTCGACGCGGCGGCCGAGGGCGCGGAGGAGTTGCACCACGCCGAGGGCTTCCGGGCGGCGGGATTCGTCGGCCACGATGACGAAAATGTCGGTGGCTTGCTCGGCCGCCATGGCGGCCTCCATTTTGCTACGGGTGGCGGGCAGGTCGGCGAGCAGATCGCCGAGGACAACGTCGCCGATGCCGAAGCCGATGGCGGGCAGGTCAACTTTGCCGTCGCTGAGGTCGGAGAGCAGGCGATCGAAGCGTCCGCCTCCGGCGACGGCACGGCGGTCTTGGCGGCGGTCGAAAACTTCGAAAACGAGACCGGTGTAATAAGCAAGGCCGCGCACGATGCGCAGGTCGAGTTGGCAGAAGTCGTCGAGTCCGCGGGCGGCGAGGTTGGATTGCAGGGCGGTGAAGAAGTCCGGCCGGGCCGAGGTGATGAAGGTTTCGATCTTTCCCAGGCTGAGGCCGAGGGGAGTGAGCTTCTTCTCGAGCACATCGCGGGGTTCGCGTTCGAGTTTGTCGATGAGGGTGAGCGCTTCGCAGGCTTGGGCTTCGTCGGTCACGCCCTGGGTGGCGAGGAATTCCATCCAGGCGCGGCGGTCGCTGACGCGGATGACGATGTGATCAGAGGTGAGGCCGAAGGCGCGCAGGGTTTCGATGAGGAGGGCGAGCAGTTCGGCGTCGGCGGCGGGCGAGGCGTCGCCGACGAGGTCGCAGTTGAGTTGGAGGAATTCGCGGAGGCGTCCGCTTTGTTGTTTTTCGTAGCGGAAGAACGGGGCGATGCTGAACCACTTGATCGGTTTGCGGTATTCGCGCGCTTTGGCAATGAGCATGCGGGCTACGGTCGGGGTCATTTCCGGTCGCAGGGCGACCTCGCGTTCGCCTTTGTCGGTGAAGGAGAAGAGCTGCCCGAGGATTTCACCCCCGCTGTTCTTTTTGCGGTAGAGGTCGAGGGGTTCGAGGGTGGGGCCGTCGTATTCGCGGAAGCCGAAGGAGCGGGCGACGCGGCGCCAGGTGCCGGTGAGGTAGTTGCGGCGGGCGCATTCGGCCGGGAAGAAGTCGCGGAAGCCGGGCAGGGATTGCATGATGCCGGCCATTCAAGCACCAAAGCGATGCGCGGACGAGTTTTCAGTGGTTCAGGTTCCGGTTTTCAGCGAGAAGAACCGCAGACCAAGGTGTCATTGGCCGCCAATCGGCACCGTCGGATTTTCTTTTCCCACGGAATCACTGCACACTGAAAACCGGATACTTTCCCATGCTTGATTCGCTCGTTCTCCACGACTTTCGCTGCTTCCTGCGGGCCGAGTTCCGGCCGGGGCCGGGCTTGAACCTCTTGAGTGCGCCCAACGCGAGCGGGAAGTCGTCGTTGCTGGAGGGGATTTGCGTCGCTTTGCGGTTGCAGTCGCCGCGGGCGGGGGTGTTGGGCGAGGTGGTGCGGCGGGGGGCGGGGGGATTTTCTTTGGTCGGGCAGTGCGGGGACCGGGAGTTGGCCTGCCATTATTCGGCGGAGGAGGGACGGAAGCTGAAACTCGATGATGTGGCGCAGCAAAAGTCGGATGAATATTTGCGGGTCGGGTTGGTCGCGTTTTTTTTCAACGAGGACATCGACTTGGTGCGCGGTTCGTCGTCGAAGCGGCGGCGGTTTCTCGATTTTCTGGCCAGCCAGTGCGAGGCGGGGTATTTGAAAAATTTGCGGGCTTACGAGCGGGCCTTGCGGTCGCGGAATTTTTTGCTCAAAGAGGGTCCGCACCGCGGGCGCGAACTGGCGGCTTACGACGGGCCGCTCCTCTCGGCCGGGGAATACCTCGTCGGCGTTCGGCGTGAACTCTGTGCGGAGCTGGCGCCCTTGGTGGCCAAACACGTCACGGCGATCAGTCCGCGCCGTGAGGCGTCCGGCCTGCGCTACGAGTGCTCCGGAGGCGAAGACTTGGCCTCGGCGCTGGCCGCCAGCGCGTCCGAAGAACGGCGATTGCGGCAAACTGTGGTCGGTCCGCACCGCGATGACGTCCGGCTCGAACTCGACGGCGCCGCGGCCGCCACTTTCGCGAGCGAAGGGCAACAGCGGACCTTGGCTCTCGCCCTGCGGCTGGCCCAGGCGGAGTTGATCCGCGCGCGCCGCGGTTCGCCGCCGGTTTACCTGCTCGATGACATTTTCGGCGAACTCGACACCGAGCGCCGGCGCCGGCTTTTGCGTGCGCTGCCGGGCGATGCACAGCGCATTTTGACCACCACGAACTGGCAGTGGTTGGAGGAGACGGGGGAGGCGGAGGAGTGGACGATCCGGGAGGGGCGGGTGGAAGCGGTGTAATACCAACGTCCTTTTGCTTTTCGACTATGGATCGAGTGGTAGGGCTGGGCCTCCGGACCTGCCGTGTCGAATCCCAGAGAGGGTTCGCGGTCGGCCCGGAGGTCCGACCCTACCCCGCGGCCGAAGCACAAAGTTCCAATGCGATGGGCCCTTGGAAATAAGATCCCGAAAGAGAACGGACGGCGCCGCTACAGTTTGGCCGAGAGCTTGGTGAGAGCGCCGTAATGTTCGGGGCGGCGGTCGCGGAAGAAGCCCCACTGGGCGCGCTGATTGCGGATGGCGTCGAGATCGAAGGTGTGGGTGAGGACGGCTTCGCTGGTGCGGTCGGCTTCGGCCACTTTGGCGCCAGTTTCATCGGCGATGAAGGAAGAGCCGTAGAAGGTCATTTCGCGGTTTTCCCCCTTTTCCTTCCCGATGCGATTCGAGGCGACGAGGGGGACCATGTTTGCCGCGGCATGGCCTTGCATGGCGCGCTGCCAGTGGTCGCGCGAATCCCAGTCAGGAAATTGCGGTTCGTTGCCGATGGCGGTGGGGTAGAGGAGGACTTCGGCCCCGCCGAGGGCGAGGCAGCGGGCGGTTTCGGGGAACCATTGGTCCCAGCAGATGCCGAGGCCGACTTGGCCGAACTTGGTCTCCCAGACCCGGAAGCCGGTGTCGCCGGGATTGAAGTAATATTTTTCCTGATACCCGACGCCGTCGGGAATGTGCGTTTTGCGGTAAAGGCCGAGCATCGCGCCGCCGGCGTCGATCATGGCGACCGAATTGAAATAAGCCTGATTGTCGCGTTCGAAAAAACTGAAAGGGAGGACGACATCAAGTTCACGGGCGAGGGATTGGAATTTGGCGATGCCTTCGTTGTCCTCGACCGGGCGGGCCAGTTCGAAAAACTCCGGGAGCTGGTCTTGGCAGAAGTAAGACGTTTCGAAGAGTTCCTCGATGAGGACGATGTTGGCGCCTTGGCCGGCGGCCTGCCGGATGAGTTGTTCGGCGCGCTGCAAGCTTTCGGTGCGGTCTTTTCCGCAGGCCATTTGGGTGGCAGCGAGGGTGATGTTTCTCATGGTCGGAGGGCGGGAGGCCCCGGGGACGGATGATCTTTCAGGTGTTGCCGGATGGGCGCAGGCGCAGGGTGATGCGCTTCATGCGGGCGTGGTCTTCGGGGCTCCAGCTCTTAACAACCGGGTCATCTTTGAAGGCTTGGTGGACCAGCCAGCGGTCGTAGGCGTTGAGTGGTTCGGTTTGCAGGGGTTTGCCCCTTTCTTTAACCAGATGGGCAATGGCGCGCATTTTTTCGACCAACCGGTCGTTGCGCATGGCGCGGCGGTGTTCGATGTCGACCGTGACGCGCGGGGCCTGCGGGTCGCCGGCTTGAATCAGGCGGTTGAGGAGATACTGGATGTCCTCGAGAGTCTCGTCATTGGGGCCGGTCAAGAGATCGGCATCGCTGGTGTAGATCTGGAGGACAAGCCCGTGCTCGTTGGGTTGCTCCTCGATTTGCACGGCAAAACCGAGGTAGCCGAGAAGGGTGTCGAGGATTTCCTTCGGCGTCATGGGCCTGATCTTCGTTTTTTCCCTTTGCCCGCCTCAAGCGCTTTCTTTTGCCCGACGGCTTTCTTTTCGAGGACGGGCAGCGGTTTGTTGCGGGTCACGTAAAGCTGGATGATGGAAATGAGGTTCTGGGTGGTCCAATAAAGGGAGAGGGCGGAAGCGAAGTTGTAAGCAAAGAGGATGAAAATGAGCGGCATGAACATGAACATGCGCTGCTGCAGGGCATCCCCGGATTTCGGAGTGACGTGCATCTGCCAGAGCATGGTCAGGGCCATGAGGATGGGCAGGATGTTGATCGGAAAACCGAAGAGGTAGCCGACGGTGTCCGGTTGGGAGAGGTCACTGACCCAGAGAAAAGACGAATTGCGCAGTTCGATGGCGGTCCCGAGCATCGAGTAGAAGCCGAAGAAGATGGGGATCTGGATGAGGATGGGGATGCAGCCGCTGAACGGATTGACCCCGTAATCCTTGTAGAGCTTCATCAGCTCCTGGTTCATTTTGGTCGGGTCGTCTTTGTATTTCTCGCGCAGCTCGGTCATTTTCGGCGAGAGCGCGGCCATTTTGCGCATCGAGTCGGTCGCTTTGTTTTGCAGCGGCCAGAGGAGGGCTTTGATGATGATGGTCAGGGCGATGATGGACGCGGCGAAACTCCCGAGCACCCCGTAAAGCGCGTTCATCGAGTAAAGAAGGATTTCGCTGACCCACTTGAAGATCCCGAAATTCATCACTTCTTGTTCCCCTTGGCCCAACCGGGAGAGACGGCCGAGGTCTTTCGGGCCGGTGTAAATGCGGAACGTCCACGACTTGGTTTGTCCCGGCTCGAGGAGGAAGCCGGGCAAGCCGAGTGCGCCCTCGATGCCGTAGACTTTTTTCTCCGCATCGCCTCCATGGAAGAGGTCGAGGCGGCGGGCCCATACCGCGGTGCCGGGATCACCGGAAACGACCGCGACAATGTTGGCGAAATATTGGTTCTTCGTCCCGGCCCAGCTGATGTTGTCCGACTTCTGCTCGTAGACATTTTGCGCGGGGCGCAATTCGATGCCGGTGAGGGGAATCGAGCTTTGGTTGAACCAATTGACGTCGGTGAAGGTTGTCTTCCCGTCCCGATACCAATCGAAGCCGGTATAGATGGTCATGTCGGTCGAATGCACGGGTGCGGCACCACCGGTGCTGATGTAAAAACCGGCGCGTTGCACGGGGGTGGTGCCCGGGTTGGCAAAGTCCAGGCTCAGATTGACCACGTAATTGCCTTTGTCCTGATCGTTCTCCGAGACGGTGAAGGTTTTGCGTATTTCCAGACCATCGGCCAGAGCGCGGAGGAAGACGGCTTCGTTCGGTGCTCCGCCCGGAACGGGGGAAAAGCCACCGAGAGCAATGCCGGGTTCCTCGGCCAGGGAGCCGATCGGCAGGGCTTGCGGAATGTTGAGGGCGACGTTGGCGTCGTTCTCGCCGAGGTGGTCGAGCAATTCGACCGAGACAATGCCTGCCTCGTTGCTGGCGAATTGGAAACCGGCCAACCCGCTGGTGATGGTGCGAATTTCGCGCGGCACCGATCCCTCCACCGGGGCGGGTGGCGACGTGACTGGTGCCGGGGTGGGGGCGGGCGGGGTGGCCGTAGTTCCCGAGCCGGGGACCGGTGTCGGGGTGGTGGCGGCCTGGGCAGCCTCGGTTGCCCGGCGTTGCTCGGCAAGTTGCTCCGGGGTGGGAGCGTAATATGACACGTAAGCCCACTGCCAGAGCCCGAGGGCAGCCACGCAGGCGACAACGACGATCCAGGCCTTGCGGTCCATCAGCGCAGGGCCTCCATTGCCCCGGCTTCCGGTCTCAGATTCTGCTCCCCGGCCGGCGGCACAGGATCACATCCGCAACCGCCCCACGGGTGACAGCGGCAGATCCGTTTCAGCCCGAGCCATCCGCCGCGTGCCGCGCCGTGGGTGTCGACGGCTTCGAGAAAATATTGCGAGCAGGTCGGTAGGTAGCGGCAACCCGAGCCCGGGCCACCGAGCCAGACGAGGAAAGGGGACAGCGTCCACTGGTAAAGCCGGATGCAGCAATGAATGGCGATCTTCATGTCTTTAAATATCCGGCTCGCGAGGCGAGTGCACGCCATTCTCCGGCCAGGGCGGCGAAAGTGGCGCGGACTGCGGAGCCGCGCAAAACAACGACCATCCAAATCCCAGCAGGTAGGGAAGGGCGGTGGGAGCGGAAAATTTCGCGCAGGCGGCGCCGGGCAAGATTGCGCTGGTGGGCCGGCCCGGTGCGCCGTGCGGCGATCACCCCGAAGCGCGCGGCTGCGGGGGAAGGACTTTGCCAGGTGCCGAGAACCATGAATTTGCCGTGTTGCGCCGTTCCTTGCTCGCGTACCGTGGCGAATTCCGCGCGGTGGGTGAGTCGCGCCCCTTTGGGCAGTTTGAGCGCAGCCATCAAGCCGCCCGGGTTAAGGAAACAACCGGTCAAGCGCCGGTGTGACGGGCGTAGTGAATCTCCGCGCCCTTGGGCAACAGACGCTTGCGTCCCCGTTGACGACGGCGGGCCAGGGTGGCGCGACCGCCTTTGGTACTCATCCGCGCGCGGAAGCCGTGCTGGCGTTTGCGCGTGCGCTTGGAAGGTTGGTAAGTTCTTTTCATAAGGCAAAAATGTTCGTGCCGGAAGGCCAGCCGAAAAGGCAAGATGAACGGAAGCGCGCCTCATGTCAAACAAACCCGGCGCCCGAAATCCGGTCATGGCCAAGCAATTCCTTCTGGTGGACGCCCACAACGTCATTTTTGCCCGTCCGGACCTCGCGGCCTGCCACCGTCGGAGTCCGGCCACGGCCCGGGAGGAGTTGGTCCGGGTGCTTGAGCGGCACCAGGACGCCACGGGAACGAGGGTGGTGGTGGTCTTCGATGGCGGCTCGGGGGCCAAAGCCTCGAGCGACTTGTCCGGAGCGGCCGGGGTGCAGGTGATTTATCCGCAGGCCGGCCAGTCGGCGGATGCGATCATCGAGCGTTTGGTTCTGAAATATGCGGGGACGCACGGCCTGACCGTCGCGACGAATGACAACCTGATCCGTACGGCGGCGGTGGCGGCCGGGGCATCGACGATCGGAGTGGAGACTTTGTTCGAGGAGACCGAGCGCGCGGAAAAAGAAATGCGTGGGACTTTGGAGCAGTTGCGCCGGAAGCGGTGAGGGTGAGTGGCCCGTGGTGGTCGGTGGAAGCCAGGTCCACCGGGGCGCGGAAATGCGTTCAGCGGATGATGCCGCGTTCGCTTGATTCGATGAAGTCGCAGACTTCGGTCACTTCGCTGAGGCCGGGGAGTTCGCGGCGCATGGTTTCGACCGCTTGTTTCACATTGAGTTTACCGCGGTAGAGGATGCGGTAGGCTTCTTTGAGGCCGCGGATGGTTTCCGGCGCGAAGCCGGCGCGTTCCAGTCCGACCTGGTTGATCCCGCGCACTTCGGCCGGGTTGCCGTCGGCGATGAAGAACGGGGGGAGGTCCTGCACGAGCTTGGAGCACCCGCCGGCGATGGCATACCGGCCGACGCGGCAGAATTGGTGGATGGCGGCCAACCCGCCGATGATGGTGTGGTCGCCGACCGTGACGTGTCCGGCCAGCGTGCCGTTGTTGGAAAAAACGACATGATCGCCGACAATGCAATCGTGGGCGATGTGCGAGTAGGCGAGAAAGTTCCCGCCGCTGCCGATGATGGTTTTCGTGCCGGGCAAGGTGCCGCGGTTGACCGTGCTGAATTCGCGGAAGGTATTGCCGTCGCCGATTTCGAGGTAGGTCGGTTCCCCGGCGTATTTGAGGTCCTGCGTTTTTTGTCCGATGGAGGTGTAGGCGAAAAAGAAGTTGCCGCGGCCGATGGTGGTCGGGCCCATCACGGTGACGTGGTGCTGGAGTTCGGTGTCCTCGCCGATGATGACTCCGGGACCGACGATGCAGTAGGGGCCGATGCGGGCGCCAGCATGGACTTCGGCCGCCGGATCGACGATGGCAGTCGGGTCGATCATTCGGAGACGAGTCCGAAGAGGAGGATGCCTTCGCTCACGATTTCACCGTTGACCGTGCAGGAGCAGGCGGCGCGGGCCATGGTCTTGCGCGAACGGGTCAGCTCGCAATGGATAAAGAGGGTGTCACCCGGGAAAACGGGCTTGCGGAATTTCACTTCGTCCGCGCTCATAAAGTAGCCGATTTTTCCCGAATTTTGGGTGTTGAGCATCATGAGGATGCTGGCGACCTGGGCCATGGCTTCGACTTGCAGCACGCCGGGCATGACGGGATGGTTGGGGAAGTGGCCTTGGAAGAAGGGTTCGTTGATGGTGACCGATTTCACGCCGGTGCACTTTGTGTCGCCTTCGAAGGCGACGATGCGGTCGACCATGAGGAACGGGTAGCGGTGCGGAAGGATCTTCATGATCTCCGTGGTGGAGAGAACGCGCTCGCCGACCGGGAGCTTGGTCGGCGGGATCATGGCCATCATTTTGGCGTGCTCCTTGGCAATGGCCACGGCGAGCTCGGTGTTGGGTCCGTGTCCGGGCCGCACGGCGACGACATGGCCGAGAAGGGGACGTCCGACGAGGGCAAGGTCGCCGATGATATCGAGGATTTTGTGGCGGACGAATTCGTCGGGGAAACGGAGCGGCTCTTTGCTCAGGACGGAGTTGTCGCGGATGACAATGGCGTTTTCGAGGCTGCCGCCGCGGATGAGGCCTTTCTCCATGAGCGGCTCGACGTCTTCGTAGTGGACGAAGGTGCGGGCGGGGGCGATGTCCTTTTCGTAGGTCTCGGGAGTGATCTCGAGGCTGAGGTATTGCGTGTGGTTGCCGTTGGGGCCGGCTTGGGTGCAGGAGATGCGAAACTTGGTGTCGGGTAAGATGACCAGGATGGAGCCGTTTTTCGTCTGGATGGCGACAGGCTCGCGGATTGCGCAATAACGGCGCGGGGCATCTTGTTCGACGATGCCGGCTTTCTTGATCAGGGCGACGTAGGGAGTTCCGCTGCCGTCGCCGATGGGCGGTTCGACGGCGTCCATCTCGATCAGCGCGTTGTCCACGCCGAGGCCGGTGAGGGCGGAGAGGATGTGCTCGACGGTGTGAACCTTGACGTTGCCTTCGACCAAAGTGGTGGCGCGTTCGACGGTACGGACGTTGGCGGCCAGGGCGTCGATGGTCGGTTGGTCCGCGAGGTCGGTGCGCCGGAATTTGCAGCCGTGGTCGACGGGCGCAGGCCGGATGGTGAGGGTAACCTTCTCGCCGGTGTGCAACGAGACGCCGGCAAGGGATGCGGGACCGGCCAGGGTGTGTTGTTTTTGCATGGGTGGGGCGGACAGCGGGCGTCAGGAGGACAACCGGCCGTCCATCATCGGGATTTGCCGCTCGGCCGCGGCGGCGGCTTCGGGGCTGTGGGTCACCATTATTAGGGTGGCGAGGCGCTGGGAGGCAATCTTTTGGAAAAGTTCGAGGACGCGTGCGGCGTTCTCCGAGTCGAGATTTCCCGTCGGTTCGTCGGCTAATAGGAGCGACGGGCGGTGGACCAAGGAGCGGGCCACGGCGGCGCGTTGCATTTCGCCTCCGCTCATTTGGTGGGGAAAGGCATGGGCGCGCGGGGTCAACCCGACCAACTCGAGTATCTCGCCGGCACGGACCCGGGCCTCCTTGGCCCGGTCTCCGCGCAGGAGGAGCGGGAGTTCCACGTTCTCCACGGCGGTCATGGCCGGGAGGAGGTTGAAAAATTGGAAGATGATGCCCAGGCGTTCACGGCGGTAGGCGGTCAGCGCGTTTTCATCCGCGGAGTGCAAGGGGAGTCCGTCGACATCGATTTGTCCGGAGGAGGGTTGATCGAGCCCGCCGAGCAGGTTGAGCAGGGTGCTTTTGCCGCAGCCGCTTGGTCCGGTCACCGCGCAAAAGGAATGCGGGGCAATTTCCAGCGAAACATCGCGCAAGGCGTGCACTTCCCCGCCGGGCGAGGGATAAAGACGGGAGACATGGCGCAGGCTGATCATGGAAAGAGTGAGGTTTTCCGTTCGGCGCGGATCGCGCAAGACAACTTCCGCGTGGTGGCGGAGGGGAGTGACTGGATCGTGGTGGACAAGCCGGCCGGTTTGCTCACCCATCCCACGCGTCCGCATGGCGCGCCGACCTTGTGGGATGGCCTGCGGCAGCTGTTGGCTTACGAGCTGGCCAACCGGGGGCAACTTTCCATCATCACGCGGCTCGATCGCGAAACGAGCGGGCTTGTTTTGCTGGCTTTGTCAAGCGAGCGGGCCCGCGCCTTCGGTCTGGCCATGCAACGCGGTCTGATCGGCAAGGAGTATTTCGCTCTGGTGCGTGGTTGGCCGGAGTGGGATGCGATGACCATCGACGCGCCGATCATCCGGCAGGGCGAGGTCGGTGACTCATCCGTCTGGTTGAGGCGCTGCATCGATTCGCGCGGGGCGGCGGCACGGACTGATGTGAGGTTAGTGAGGCGCTTCGAGCGGGCCGGGAAAAAGTTTGCCTTGGTGCGGGCCGAGCCGAAGACCGGGCGGACGCATCAAATCCGGGTGCATCTGGCCCATGCGGGGTATCCGCTGGTGGGGGACAAGATCTACGGTGGCCGGGAGGGCGGGGCTTACCTTGAATTTATCGAAACGGGGTGGACGCCGCAGCTCGCCGCGGAGTTGCTTCTCCCCCGGCACGCTCTGCACGCCGCGGTGCTCCGTTTTCCGGTCCTTGGGGACATCGTGGAGGTGAAGTGCGGGTTGCCGTCCGATTTGCGGGCCTTTGCCGGTGAGGTGGCCGTAATTGGAGCGTGAAGGCGGCGGGCGGTGTGCTATGGTCTTGAGTTCCCATGGCTGACTATCTCCGCGTGGCGGGAATCCTTTTGGAGGTCCTGCTTCTTTTTAACCTTATCATCATCGCCCACGAACTGGGTCACTTCCTGGCGGCGCGCTGGCGCGGCTTGGTGGTGGAAAAGTTCGGTATCTGGTTCGGCAAGCCGATCTGGAAAAAGACGATTGGCGGCGTGGAATACAGCCTGGGATCCATCCCGGCTGGCGGATTTGTCGCGCTGCCCCAACTCGCCCCGATGGAAGCGGTCGAGGGCGGCAGTCAGCACGACCGATCCGCATTACCACCAGTAACTGCGCTGGACAAAATTATTGTCGCAGTAGCCGGTCCCGTGGCCAGCATCAGCTTGGCGCTGGTTTGCGCGGTGCTTGTGTGGACGGTCGGCCGTCCGGTCAGCCAAGCCGAGACAACCACGGTGATCGGCTATGTTGTGCCCGACGGACCCGCGGCCCAAGCCGGATTGAAGCCGGGTGATAAAATTCTCGAGGTCAATCGGAGCCCGGTCACGAAGTTTGCCGGTATGGGCAACATGGGCCAGAGTGTGATTTGGAATGTGGTGCGGAGTGAGGAACCGCTCATTCCGGTCAAATTCGAGCGTGACGGCAAGGTGCAAACGGTCGAAGTCGAGCCGGTCACTCCGGAGCGCGAGGGCTGGGGGCGGCGGCCGCTGCGCCAAATCGGCATTCTTCCGGCGACCACCCCGATGGTGGCGAAAATTTTCCCTGACAGTCCGGCGGCCGCCGCGGGGATCCGTCCGCGCGACCTGATCACTGCGGTGGATGGCGAACCTTTGCTCAGCCTGGCCTCGCTTTCCATCTTCCTCAACACGCACCCGGCGGGGGAGCCGATTGACCTCACCGTGCAGCGGGGCGACGAGACATTGCAACTCGCTGTCACCCCGGTGGTTCCCGAGGGCGAGGACAAGCCGCGGGTCGGAATTTTGTGGGACGACCGCGGGGTCACCGTGCTCGAGCATCCCAATCCGATCCAACTGGTGATCGGGAGCGTCCGCACCATGGTTGACACCTTGTCGGCGGTCTTCTCGCCGCGCAGTGACATCAAGGCCGAGCATTTGAGCGGTCCGGTGGGGATCATGCGCATCTACTATCTGCTTTTCGAGTCGCCGGATGGCTGGCGTCTGGCCCTGTGGTTCAGCGTCGTGCTCAATGTCAATCTGGCCCTGCTTAACCTTCTGCCCATTCCCGTGCTCGACGGCGGGCACATCACGCTGGCCATCATTGAGGCGATCCGGCGCAAACCGATCAACGTGCGGGTGCTGGAAGTTGTGCAAAGCGGCTTCGCCTTCCTCATCATCGGTTACATGCTCTACATCACGTTTTTCGACGTGCAGGATTTGCCGTGGCGCGGATGGCGCGGAGAAACGGAAGAACCGCAGGTGGAGTTGAAATTCGTGCCGTCTCCTGACCAGACAGGTGCGGGGGAGAGCGCCGCTCCCGGAATGTAGTGGCGGCGTCCTTGCCGACCGATGTGAGCGATGAGCAGTAAACTGCCGCTTCCATGTTATCCCGAACGCCGGCGCAGTCGTGCGGTCAAAGTCGGAAAGGTCGTCCTGGGGGGAGACAATCCGGTGCGTGTGCAATCCATGATCACTTGCGACACGATGGACACCCAGGCTTGCATCCGCGAGTCGTTTGACTTGGCTGCTGCGGGATCTGAAATCGTGCGCATCACGGCGCCGACGGTGAAGGAGGCCCGGAATTTGGAGGCAATCCGGGACGGGCTTCAAGCCGGCGGCTGCCATGTTCCGTTGGTGGCCGACATTCATTTCAAGCCCGACGCGGCGCTCGAGTCGGCCAAGTGGGTGGACAAGGTGCGGGTCAATCCGGGCAACTACGCCGATTCCAAAAAGTTCGTGGTGCGCGAATACAGCGACGAGCAATACGTGGCGGAAATCGGGCGCATCCGGGAAAAATTCGCCCCCTTGGTCGAGTTGTGCCGCGCACGCGGAGTCGCCCTGCGCATCGGGACGAACCATGGTTCCCTCAGCGACCGTATCATGAACCGGTACGGCGACACGCCACTCGGCATGGTGGAAAGCGCGCTGGAATTCGCCCGCATTGCCCGGGAGCTGGATTACCACGACTTTGTTTTCTCCATGAAGGCCTCGAACCCGAAGGTCATGATCGCCGCCTACCGACTTTTGGTCGCCCGCTTGGCGGCCGAGGGACCGGATTGGAATTATCCGATCCATCTCGGTGTGACCGAGGCCGGTGATGGTGAGGACGGCCGGATCAAAAGTGCGGTGGGCATCGGGTCGCTTCTGGCCGACGGCATCGGGGACACCATTCGGGTCAGTCTGACCGAGGACAGCGTGCATGAAATTCCGGTGGCTCGGGATTTGGTCGCACTCTTGGCCGGAAAAGGCGAGGGGTGGGGCGGTGCGGCGGATTTTTCCCCCGATCCGTTTTCCTACACGCGGCGGGCCAGCGAAAAGCTGACCATCCAAGGGGTGGCCCTCGGCGGGGAGGAAGTCCCTCGTGTCGTGGTGACGCGCAAGCACTATGACGCGGTGGCGCATAAGTTGTCCGTGTTGGGGGATTTTCAGCCGGAACTGGTCTATGAAGATTTGCCCGTGGTGGAAATTGATCCGCGCGACGGACAGGCCGTGGCAGCATTGAAAGCCCGGGCGGAAGCGTGCCTCGTCACGGTGAAGGATGGTCTCGACCTGACGGTCATTGCCGCCTTCCGCCTGCTTGCGGGCAAGATGGGGGCGCGCCATCCTATCTTGCTCAAAGACTCCCTCGATCCGCGGCCCGACGGGCAAACACCTTTTCTCGGCACGCTTCTGGGGGCCAGTGCACGCCTCGGATCTTTGCTCTGCGACGGTATCGGCGACGCGGTGCTTTTGCGCACCGAAGAAGCGGCGGGCCAAACCTTGCGTCTCTCCTACAACATTCTGCAGGCCGCGGGGGCGCGTATTTTCAAAACGGACTACGTGGCGTGCCCGAGCTGCGGACGGACACTTTTCAACCTGCAAGAAACCACGGCGCGGATCAAAGTGGCGACCGAACATCTCAAGGGGGTAAAAATTGCCATCATGGGTTGCATCGTCAATGGTCCGGGTGAGATGGCCGATGCCGACTTCGGCTACGTGGGGGGAGCGCCGGGCAAGGTCAACCTCTACGTCGGCAAGCAGGCGGTGAAGTTCAATATTCCGGAGGCGGAAGCGGTGGAGCGCCTGGTTGATTTGATCAAGGAACACGGGCGCTGGGTGGAGGCCAAAGAGAGGGCTGAGGTTTGAAAGCTGAGACTTGGGGAGAATTGCGGCGGCCGAAGGCCGGTGGAGTATCACTTTCGGCCCCTTCTTCCCCGCGTTGCGTGGTTGCGGTAGTGACCGGGCGAGACTAGTTTTGTTTTGGCGGGTGGCCGGCGGCCGCTGTGCGGTTTACCCGTGCAGAGGAAAGTCCGGACACCTCGGGGCAGCACGCCGCGCGCAAGCGCGGGGCCGGCGGACGCAAGTCCGCTGCCACGGATAGTGTCGCAGAAAATATACCGCCTGCTTCGGCAGGTAAGGTTGAAATGGCGGGGTAAGAGCCCACCGCGTGACGAGTGATCGTCATGGCAGGATAAACCCCGTGCGGTGCAAGACAGAACAGGAATGACGGCCCGCCCCGGCCGTCCCGCGCAAGCGGGACACATTCCGGGTATTAGTCGCATCCCGCGCAAGCGGGGCGTTCCGCGCAAGCGGAGCGAGAGAAATGGCCGCCCGGACGTTTCGGCGTCCGACAGAATCCGGCTTACGGTCACCCGCCCCTTCTTGCTTCCGACATGGCGCTTGCGCCCGGTCGTCTTGTGCCTTAACCACGTGATTCTCCATGGCCGAACGTGTCCCCCTTAGCAACGAGTCCCGTCCGGTGAGGTCGCCGGCGGAGAAAGAATCATTGAAGCGTTACTGGCGGTCGAACCTCCGCATCATGGCGGTGTTGCTCACAGTCTGGTTTGTCGCAGGCCTCGGTTGCGGCGTGCTCTGGGCTGATGGGTTGAACCAATTCACCTTGCCCGGCACAGCTTATCCCCTCGGTTTCTGGTTCGCCCAGCAGGGGAGCATCGTGGTGTTTGTTGTCGTCATCCTCGTTTACTGCGTTTTGATGAATCGCCTCGACCGAAAGCACCATGAGGAATTGGTCCGCATCCGCCAGGAGGAGGGGCGGTGAGCATCGGGCTGTGGACCGTCGTGTTTGTCGGGGGAAGTTTTGCCTTGTACCTGACCATCGCTTGGCTGGCGCGGGTGCGCGACACCAAGGGCTTTTACGTTGCCGGCCGCGGCGTGCCGGCGGCGGCCAACGGCATGGCCACCGCGGCGGATTGGATGAGTGCGGCTTCGTTTATTTCCATGGCCGGACTGATTTCCACCATGGGCTACGCCGGCGGGGTTTATTTGATGGGGTGGACCGGCGGCTATGTGCTGCTCGCCTTGATGCTCGCGCCGTACCTGCGCAAGTTCGGACATTTCACCGTGCCGGATTTTGTCGGGGACCGTTACGACTCCAACGTGGCCCGCTTGGTTGCGGTGGTTTGTGCGCTGTTTGTCAGTTTCACCTACGTGGCCGGGCAAATGCGCGGGGTCGGGGTGGTTTTCAGCCGTTTCATCGAGGTGGATATCAACACCGGCGTGGTCATCGGCATGGCCATCGTTTTTGTCTATGCCACGCTCGGCGGGATGAAGGGGATCACCTGGACGCAGGTGGCGCAGTATTGGGTGCTGATCACGGCGTTCCTCATCCCGGCCATCGCGATCAGTATCATGCTGACCGGCGCGGTGGTGCCGTCGGTCGGACTGGGGTTCGATTTGCGTCCGGAGTTGGCCGGCGGCGAGACGGTTTCGTTGCTGGCCAAGCTCGACCAGATCCAAGTGGACCTCGGATTTTCGCGCTACACCGAGGCCTTCACCGGTAGTTGGGACAAGGCGAACGTCTTCTTTGTCGCTCTGGCTTTGATGCTCGGCACGGCGGGTTTGCCGCATGTCATTGTCCGTTTTTACACGGTCAAGACGGTCAAAGCCGCGCGCTGGAGCGGTTTCTGGGCGTTGCTCTTCATTTCATTGCTTTATATCACCGCCCCGGCCACGGCGGCCTTTGCCCGGTATTTCATGATTCAAAGCCTCAATGGCAAGACGGCGGAACAGTTGCCTGCCTGGTTCCATAATTGGGAAAGGACCGGACTGATCTTGTGGGTCGACAATGGCGACGGGGTGGTGCGGTATTCGGGGCGTGACGACAATGAGATTTTCCGCAGTGGGACGCTGAGCGGACCAGAGTTGTCCGCACTGCTGGTCGGGAACCAGAGGTGGATCGACAGTGGCGGAACGGAGGGCGCGGATGCGCGAATCGTGTTGCGGGAGAAAAAGCTATCCGGACCGGACCAAGACATCATTGTGCTCGCTTCGCCTGAGATGGCGCAGTTGTCAAATTGGATCATTGCCTTCATGGCGGCAGGCGGTCTGGCCGCGGCGCTTTCCACGGCCAGCGGGCTGCTTCTTGTCATTTCCTCGAGTGTGGCTCACGACGTCTATTACCGCATGTTGAATCCGCGGGCCACGGAGCAGCAGCGCCTGCTTGTCGGGCGGTCCGTGATCGGAGTGGCAGTGGTCATTGCCGGGATCTTCGGGATTTATCCGCCAGGCTTCGTCAGTCAGGTCGTGGCCTTTGCCTTTGGTCTGGCTGCGGCCAGTTTTTTCCCGGCCATTGTGCTCGGCATTTTCAGCAAACGCGTGGGAACCGTGCCGGCCATCTGCGGCATGGTGGCGGGCATCGGTTTCACTGCCTGGTATATCATCGCTTGCGTTTTCTTCGGGATGCCGCAGTGGACGTTCGGCATTTTTCCGGCGGGAATCAATCCGCAGGGCATCGGGGTGTTCGGGATGGCGCTGAATCTGGCGGTCACGCTGGGGCTGACGCCGCTCTTTCCGCCGCCCTCGGCCAAGGTATGCGGCATGATCGACTCGGTGCGCGAACCGGAAGAGGCGGGTGCGGCGGTGGAAATCGAAACGGCGCCGGAGCATTGACGGTTGACTTATGTGACTGGTCAAGCAGACTAGTCATATGACGATTAGCGCGACAGAGTTCAAGGCCAAGTGCCTCTCGCTCATCGACGAGGTTCAGGAGCAAGGCAGCGAATTGATCATCTCGAAGCACGGCCGTCCGGTCGCGCGTTTGGTGCCGGTCGGCGCAGAGAAGCCATGGTTGGCCCTTCGTGGCAAAGGAAGATTCACCGGCGACCCCTTTGCGCCGGTCGTGGATGAAAAGGACATCGAGGCGTTGCGGTGAGTCGTCCGTTGCTCGACACCCATGTGTGGGTCTGGTGGATTTGTGGGGATGAGCGTCTCTCTGCGCGCGAAAGGGAAGCACTTGATAATCTGCCGCCGTCGGAGCGCCCGGTGCTGGCCGAGATCAGCTTGTGGGAAGTAGCGATGTTGGTTGAACGTGATCGCCTCCAATTGGATATGGACTTGGAGCGGTGGCTGGCCGTGGCGTCCGCGCCTGCCACCGTCGAGTTGGCACGGGTCACGCCGGCGGTAGCTGCCGAAGTGGCGCGGTTGCCCGAGCGATTTCATCGTGATCCTGCCGATCGCTTGATCGTAGCCGTGGCTCGGGTCTGGAAACTGCATGTTTTGACTCGGGACCGGAAGATCACCAGTGCGCGTCTGGTGTCGATCTGGCGGACATCAGGATGAGATGGTCGGGCTGGGGGGATGTGCATGCGCCTCGGCGCATCTTCGACCCACGAACTGTCGCCGGGGCGACCGCTCTATTCGGACAGCTGATCTAAGCCTTCGCGTCCTTTGCCAGTTTTGTCAAAGCGCTCGCGCCGGACTGCTGCGGCGCGGGTTGGGAATTCCTCGCCATGGATCAGTCTCCACGGTGCGCCGTGTCTCGTGGCAAGCGACTGGCCGTTGTTTTGCTCACCCGAACGCTTCTCGGTATTCTGCGGAGATCCGACTTAGCTGCGGCCAGTTTTGTCGCTGCGCAGCACGTAGACGTGAAAGAGGCGAAAAAGAGTGGTCGGGCTGGTGGGATTCGAACCCACGGCCTCTGCGTCCCGAACGCAGCGCTCTACCAAGCTGAGCCACAGCCCGTAACAAAGCGTTTATTGCATGGTGCGGGGAGGGACGCAAGGAAAGTCGAACACCGTGCCATCTTTGATCCTACGGTCGGTCGCCGCGGCACACGGAGTGAGACTTTTGGCCAGTAGCCCGCCGCAGCGAGCAATGTTCTTGCGGCATTGCCGTGGCCGAGACAATGCCACTGATAGGATCCCGGGGTCCGCAGGGCCATTGTCTTCCTGTGGTTCCGAGATAAATTGCCATTGATCGGATCATGATGACTTTCCTCCCCAGCTCCGGCCGGCGGATCCCGGTTCTTTTCGCCGCGGCTTTGTTCTTGGTTGCCGGGTCGCTCTCCCGCGGGGCAGGGCCGGATATTTTCACTGCTCCCTTCCAAGAGGGTGAGCCGGTCTGGGTTTCCTTTGTCAACGATTTGGTCGGATGGCGGCCCTATGCCGAGGCGGGCTTCCTCGGTTCGAGCACGGTGGTGGGCAATGTCGAGGCTGGTCTGCTTTGGACTGGCCACGAGGTATTCGTGCGCGATCCAGCCGTGACCAACGGGTTTATCGCTTACGCCAACCCGCATGCCCTCAATGAGTCGGATTTTCACGCGACCATGGTTGGCCATGTGCTGGCCGGAAGCGGTTTCGACGGGACGAACTATATGCTGGCGGGTATCGGCATGGTGCCTCAGGCCACGCTGGTCTCCGCGGCACTCGCCACCGCGTTCTCGACCAACAATGCGGGGGCCTTCAACACCAGCTACCTGTCGGTCGTCGCGCCTTACCGCGCGCTGATGACCGGTGACGGAGTGCCGCAGGCGGACGTGATCAACAGCAGTTGGGGTGGCCCCGATCCCGCGGCGGCCGGCCCGGAGGCGTTGGCTCTCGACGGGCTGGCGGCGCAAAATCCTTCCGCCATGCTTGTCTCCTCGGCCGGCAACGGTGGCGATGAGGACATCGGCTGGCCCGGCTCGGGCTACAACGGGGTCACGGTCGGTGCACTCGGCGGCAACAATTTCCTCGTGCCGGCGGATTCCACTTCACGAGGGCTGGCGGAATTCTCGAATCCGGTCACGGGAGTCACGACAACCAATGCCCGGGCGGCGGTCCACTTGGCCGCCCCGGGTGTGTATTTTTTCCTCGCGGCCTACCTCGGCAACGAGGGCGGGTTGTACGCGGCCCTGCCGGGCTTGACCGAGGAACCGTCGCCGACCGATTTGTATTTCATCGACATGTCCGGCACGAGTTTCGCCGCGCCCATGGTGGCCGGCGGTGCTGCCGTGCTCAAGGATGCGGCCAACCGCGATCCTTTGCTCAATCTGCAGGGCTTAAGCAATGCCCCGGATACGCGGGTGGTGAAGTCGGTGCTCATGGCCGGAGCCCAGTCGACCTTCGGCTGGGATAACGGCCAGGAGTCCGGTCCCGACGGTGCGGTGCGGACCACGCAGGCGCTCGATGCCGCGACGGGTGCGGGGGCGCTGGAATTGGAGCGCGCCGGCTCGGCTTATTTGCAGGGCACGCGGGATGTTGCCGGTGGGGCGGGGGGCAGTGTTCTCGAGCGGGGCTGGGATTTCGGGACCGTCGCCGTGGGTGGCCGCAACGATTACCTCTTCGGCGGCGCTTTCGGTCAGCCGGTGGAATTGACCGTTTCGCTCAACTGGTTTGCCGGACGCACCTTCGATCTGGCGACCGATTCGGGAAGCGACCTCAGCTTTGCCGACATGAATCTTGAAGTTTGGGAGGTGGCCGACGGCAGCTTCGCCTCGCTCGTCGGCGCGTCTTCCACCGTTTTCGGGAACTCCGAATATTTGCGGCTCGGGTTGTCCGGTGACCGGACGTATGGGCTGCGCGTGCGCTTCGATGGTCTGGTCTTCGACCAGACGGCGGGTGTGACGTCCGAATCGTACGGTCTTGCTTGGTTCGCCGGTGGCTATAACACGCTTTTCTGGAACGGTGGCGCTGCCTCCGGCACGTGGAGCGGGTTAAACGGAAGTTGGAACACGGCCGCCCCCGGGACGAACGGAATAAGCGAAGCGGTGACTACCGGACTGGACCGCCTGATCATCGCGCCGGGTGAAGGAAGCAACCTCACCCTGACGGTCGATGGTCCGCAACTTGCACGGGGACTCGAAGTGCGCGATGGGGTTGTCACCTTGACCGGCATCAACGGAGCCGCGATCAGTCTGTCGGGCGAAGGGCTGACCCTCGGCGCGGGGGCCGGGGGAGAGATGGTGCTGGAAACCCCGGTATCTTTGCTGCTCGCGGGCGACCAAGCGTGGTCCAATGCATCATCCTTCGATCTGCGCGTCGGCGGCACCATCACCGGTCGCGGTGACCTGCACTTGCGATCGCAGTCCGGAGGCTCCGTGGTTTTGTCCGGCCCGGTGGGCCACCGCGGTGCGATGGTCAACGACGGCAGCGGGACCGGCACCAACCGGATCAGCGGAATTATCGGACCCGAGGTGACCGGCGTCACGCAAGCCGCCGCGTCCGGAACGCTCGTGCTCGGCCCCGGGCGACACAACTACGCGGGTGAGACGACGGTGACGGCGGGTACGCTGCTGGTCGAGGGCGACATTTCCTCCAGCGTACTCACCACGGTGGGGAGCGGCGGGTTGCTGGCCGGGAGTGGACGGGTGGGGCCCGCGGTGATCCTCGGTGGTGGCACGGGCAGCCCGGGGAGTTCCCCCGGCACGATGTTTGTCGACGGCAACCTGACCTGGTTCGGCGGCGGGAATTTCAATTGGCAGATCCACGACGCTGCCGGGTTGGCCGGCGGGGCGACCGGGTGGGATCTTTACAATGTGGCTGGTGTGCTGGATCTCGGCGCGCTCACCGCGGAAAGCCGGTTCCGGATCAATCTCTGGTCGCTGGCCACCGTCGGTCCCGATACGGATGGCGATGCGGTCAATTTCGATCGTGCCCGCGATCATGCCTGGACCATCGTGGTTGCCGGTCTCGGGGTGTCCGGATTTGACCACGCCGAATTTGATCTTAATACCGTGGCGACCAATGGGACGGGTGGCTTGGCCAACGACCTTGAGGGTGGGACCTTCGACCTGCGCGTCGAGGGCAATGAGTTGCAGTTGACCTACACCACCGCGGTCCCGGAGCCCGGGGTAAGGGCCCTCGGGGGCCTGGTTCTTTTCCTGCTGGTCGTCCGCTGGGCGGTCCGGGCGCGCCAGGCGCCTGGATTTACGAGGCCTCGCTGACGGTCTGCTCGAGGTGGTGGATTTCCCCGCCATCGACGCCGAGAGTGCGCACCGTGCGGCGTTGCGGTTCGAGAACCACCTCGTGCAGGTGGTGAGCTTTTGCTGTTTTGGCCAAGTGCGGTTCGCGGGCCGGGTCCCGCGGGTCCCGCAGTTCGATGCCCATGGCACCTCCGCCGAGATAGACGGTACCATTAGCGGATTTTTTCCCGCCGCGCATGGGGTGGGTGACCTTGAACGCGTGCTCGTGGTGCTCGAAGGTCAACCGCACTCCGGCTTGCTCGAAAAGAGGGCTCCAAGTCTCGCGGATTCGTTTGCTCAGTTCGTCATTCATGTCGCGCACCCCGGGATAGGCGGGGACATGATAGATTGGCAGCAGGTGCGCGACGGATTTCCGGGCGGCGAGCGTTTCGCGCAGCCAGGCGAGTTGCGGTCCGTCGACCGCGTTGAGGTGATTGGTGTCCAGCACGACAAGGCTGAGGTAATTCCCGACGTCCAGCACCCCGTAGCCGCGGTGGCCGGGAAATGGCCATGAGGCGGTGAAAAACGGGGCGAGGGCGCGTCGCGTCGCGGTATCCTGTGGCAAGTTGTCCTTGTCGAGGACCCACTGACGGTCGCGGTTCACGTCATGGTTGCCGACGCAAACAACAACCGGAATGCAGCGGCCTTCGGACGTGACCAAATTGCGACCGACCGCACGGAAAAAGCGCTCCACGCGTCCGGCGTATTCGGAGAGCCCGTCGTCGAAAGTGAGGTCGCCCCCGATGACCACGAAGGCGGGATCCCGCGAGGCGGCGAGACGCAGCATTTGCTCCATGGCTGGACCGTCCTGCGGATCACCGCCCTCGACAAAGGTGAGGGGCCGGTCGAGCGTCGCGGGCAGGGTGCGGAAGCGGCGGATCTCATCATCGTCGCCGCAGCGGAATTCGTAGATGGTGTCCGGATGCAATCCGGTTAATTCGGCATGAGCGGCGATGCGCTCCGTGCCGAGCAGTGGTCGCGGCGCGGACGCCGCGGCCCTGCTCCATTGGTCCGCGCCCGCCGGTCGCCACTCCACGGCCCCGGAACCCGGTGCAGTCTCCTGCCAACAAACCGTCATCGTCGTCGTTGGATCGCGCTGCCAAGTCAGGTAGACGTCAAGCGAGGCGATCGCTCCCGCGCAGGCAACCGGACCGGCGAGGAGGGACCAGATGAGAGCGAATGGACCGAGCATGCGCGGAGCATGGGCAGGCGCCGTTGGGCAACGCGAGGATCTTCCGTGGGCTGTCCTATTTGACAGTCTCTAGGTTCTGTCCATATTATCTTTGACTGCTGACGTCGGAGTGTGTTCCGCCGGATGATCCTAGGACCATGCGACTGTATTTTCCCGCCGCCGCCATCTTGCTGACATCCTTATTGTCGGCCGCGCCGGTCATCAACGAGGTCCAGTCGACGAATACGTCTCTCCCGGACCAATACGGGCAATTCATGGATTGGGTGGAAATCTACAATCCCACCAATGGCGCGATCGACCTGAGTGGCTACCGTCTCTCCGACAGCCTCAACGACCGCTCGAAGTTTGTTTTTCCCGCGGTGAGCATCGGTCCGGGCGGATATCTGCTGGTCTGGTGCGGTCAGTCCGCCGAGTTTCCGGTACCGGGGCCGTATCCGGCCGGCCAGTTGCGATCGGCCAGCTTTGCGATTAGTTCCGGGGGTGAGTCGATCGTGTTAACGGCACCCGACGGCGCGACGGTGGTTGATGAGTTTCCCGCCCTGCCCATCGGGACGTCGGGTGGCATTGGCCGTTCGTTGGGCCGGGGAACCGCCGAGTTTTCCGGTACACTCTTTTTTTACGCGGTGCCCACTCAGGGCGCGGCCAACACCACGGTGGGGTTGGCGACCGAGGCCTTGCCGGTGCCTTCGGTTTCCCAATCCGGTGGCGTTTTCCGATCCGCGGTCACGGTGCAGTTGTCCGTCCCGGCCGGACTGACGGGCGCCACGTTGCGTTACACGCTCGACGGATCGGATCCGACAGAGTCTTCGCCGGCCTATGACGGACCGATCACGCTGACTGCCACGGGGAACGCGAGCACTCAGTATTCGTGGATTCCGACCAACTACCAGCAGGTCGGGTCGCCCTTCTACGAGGGGTGGCAGCCGCCCCAGGGAGGGGTCGCTCGCCTCAATGTCCTCCGGACGAGGATCTTCAAAGCGGGCGTCGCGCCCGGACGGATTGTCACGCACTCTTACCTCGTGCATCCGGACGGTGCCGGTCGCTACCCGTATCCTGTCGTGTCCATCGCCACCGATCCGGGCAATCTTTTCGATCGGGACCGGGGCATTTACGTGCCCCCGAATTTCAGCAATGACGGCAGCGCGTGGGAGCGTCCGGGCCATATCGAGTTTTTCGAGACGGACGGTTCACTGGCCTTCGCCGGGGACATCGGCATCCGTCTGCATGGCAACACCACGGTCAACCGTCCGCGCAAGGCGTTGCGCATTTACGCGCGCAATCCGGACGGCCCCTCCACCTTCAACCACCGCATTTTTCCCCAGAAGGACACGGCGTTTTTCGACACTTTCCTGCTCCGGGCGGGCGGTAACGACTGGGGACAGGCGATTTTCCGCGATGCCTTGGTCAGCGAGATCGCGGCGCCATCCGGTCTCGACCACATGTCGGCGCGTCCGGCGGTGGTCTTTATCGACGGGGAGTATTGGGGCCTGCACAATCTGCGGGACCGGATCGACGAGGGGTACTATTTCCACCGCTACGATCTCGGCGAGACGGAGTTCACGCAGCTGGAGATTCCGGCGGGCAACAGCAGTTGGCCGGTTTACGACCGCGGGAACGATGCGGCGGGCCTGTTGCAGGATTTCGAGGACATCCTGGGCGATGCGTCCGGCAACGAGTTTGCCGGTGCGGCCGGTTATGACACGCTGGCCGACCGGATCGACATTGCCAATTTCATCGATTACCAGGCACACCAGATCTGGTCCGGCAATACGGACTGGCCGGGGAACAACGTCCGGCTCTGGCGCACGGTGACGCCCGACCGGTCGCCCGGCGCGTCCCCCCGGCATGACGGACGCTGGCGATGGATCTTGTTCGATACCGACTTCGCCCTGGGATTGGATTTCTTTTACGTACCCGGGTACGAGCAGGGTCCGGAGCACAACACGCTCGCTTACGCCTCGCAGCCGGGCGGTGGAAACTTTATCGGCAACAGCGAGAATGGCACCTTGCTCTTGCGCAAGGCCTTGGAGAACACCCGTTTCCGGAACGAATTCATCAACCGTTTTGCTGACCTGTTGAACACCGCGCTTTCGGCGGAACAGGCTGGGGCCAAACTGGAAGAATTCCGCGCCCTTTACGCGCCGGGGATGCCCGAGCATGTCGCCCGTTGGAACCAGCCAGGCAACTGGAACAATGAGTTGGCCCGCATTGGCAATTACCTTGCGCTGCGCCCTGCCGCCCTGCGGGGGCATTTGGCAGAACGTTTCGGGCTGGCTGGAGCAGCAGAGCTCACTGTTGGTGTTGCGGAAGCCGGACAGGGATCGGTGAAGGTCAACTCTCTTGTGCTCGAACCTTCAACGCCGGGCGTTTCGCTGGAGCCGTATCCGTGGACCGGAACCTACTTCCAGAGCGTGCCCGTCACGCTCACTGCCTTGCCGGCGCCTGGCTACCGGTTGGCCCACTGGCTCAGGGAAATGGGTGAAACCAGCGGCACTGTCATTGCCTCGGACAACGCCGCCGCCTCCACATCATGGTCTTCCGGGAGCAATGGTGGCACTGGCTTTGGGGCTTGGTCGCTCGAGGCGAGCACGACGAACCGGGGCAATGCGGGTTGGTTTCTCAGCAACAGCCGGGGTGGCTGGGGCTTCTACGCCAACAACGAACATTGGGCTGCGGCCACGCGTCCGCTGGCAGCACCGCTGGCCGTGGGGCAGACCTTCACGGTGCGGCTCCGGCACGGCACCGTTGCCTCGCCCGGCGATGTCGGCATCGCACTACTCGACAATAATGAAGTGAGCTATTTCCGCGTGCGACGGACTTGGTCGTCTGACCGCTACGAGGTAAACGGGCAGATCAGCGATGTCCCGGTGACAACCGGCTCACTTGATGTGGAGTTCACCATGACGTCAGCGACCACTTACGCGGCGCGGCTTACACCCGTCGGGGGCTCCTCTTATCAATTATCGGGAGCATTGCCGGCGGACGGCACGAACGTGATCAACCGCTTCCAGGCCTTCAATTACTCGGCCGGTAACGGCGGAGGTGCCGACTTTTTCATTACTAGCATGCAAATTGCCGAGCCCGGCGCAGAAGGCGGGGCAGGCTACGAGGTTTACAGCACCAGCACCACCATCACTCCCACGCTCTCTGCCGACACTGGGTTTGTGGCCGCTTTCGAGCCCGAACCGGCCGTGGCACTGGCCATCGAGCCTCCGGTCTGGACGGCTGGTGCCGGCAATGCGCCTTTGACGGTGCGGGCGGTGAATTCGTTGGGCGACACAGATGCGAACTTCACCGGCTCTGTGACCTTGACCTTGACCAACTCGGGCGGCGTGGTCGGTACTTACAGTGCTGCGGCGGTTGGAGGACTCGCGACCTTTCCCGCACTTGATCTTCCGGCGGGCAGCTATCAGGTGTCCGCCACTTCCGGAGACCTTGCCACGGACGGTGCAGCGGAGTTGACGGTGCGAGCGGCGGTCACGTTCCTGCCGGCCGGCAGCGGGGTGTGGCATTTGGCCGCAAACTGGGATGCTAACGCTGTTCCGAACAGTGCGTCGGCTTCGGTCATCATCCCGCCCAGCACCGCAGCCAATCGCGATGTGACCAACAACGCGCCAACCACCGTGGCCTCCGTGACTTTCGAGTTGGGCAGCTCCGCGTTCCGCAGCCGGATCAACGGCACGGCCGGGCAACCGTTTACCCTCGCGTCGACCAGCGGCATTTCCACCGTCACCGTCAACGGCACGGGCGCGGGTCACGCCAACATCGAAGTGCCGGGTGGGCTGGTCATTTCCAATCAAGTCGTCCTCGACGTGCAGAACACCGGATCGACCAATGCCGAATACGGCGCGCTACGTTTGCAGGGATTGGTGTCCGGCCCGGGCTCGATGGTCAAACGCGGTCCCGGCATGGCGGGGATTACCGGGGCAGGCAAGACATTCTCGGGGAACATCACCATCGAGCAGGGCGTATTGACTTTCTCCGAGCCGGCGATCACAGCCAACAACGTGACCAACTACTCGGTGCAGTCCGGCGGGCAGTTGCGGCTCAGCTCGGCCGGCAATCCGCGCAATTACCTTTTCAAAGGGCCTCTCCACCTCGCCGGCAGCGGTCGCTCCGGCGTTCCGGAAAACGAGAGCCTCGGGGTGCTCGGCGCCTTGCGACTTGAGACCGGCAGAACCGGCACGGTGGCCGTGCTGACCAACCGGATCCACCTCAACGACTCGGCCGATGTGCATGTGCCGGCGGGCAACGCGATGCAACTCGGGGGTCCGCTGACCACGTCGACCAATACCAATGTGCTGGCCAAGTCCGGTGGCGGCACCTTGGTGCTTTCCGGCCACGCGTCAGCTTTCACCGGTGGTCTTGCCGTTAGCCGCGGCGTGCTGCGGTTCGATGCGGCCATGCTGACCAACACCGTGCGTGCTCTGGTTTTGACCAACGAGACGGTGCTGACCGGCACGGGGCGCTGGGGCGGAAGCCTGGTAGCACGCGACGGTTCCGCTTTGGCCTTCTTCCCCGGATTGTCGCCGGGCGATGTGGCGCCCTTGCGAGCGGGGAGTTTCGCGGCAATCGGCACCGTGACGATTGCGGTCACGCCGGGCGAGGGGGCAGTGGCGGGAGCGTATCCTTTGTTGGCTGTCGACGGTACGGCTGCTGGCTTGGATAGTCTTTCGCTGGCCTTGGCCTCGACCAATTTTCCGGCCGGCAGCCTGAGCTTCAGCAATGGCACGCTCTACGCCGTACTGTCGGCCACCGTCAACCCGGCCACCGCATGGCTCGCGCAATACGGACTTCCCACCGATGGCAGCGGGAATGGAGCCGCTGATGCCGATCCGGACGCCGACGGGTTGGTTAACCTGTTCGAGCGCGCCCTGTTTTCGAATCCTTTGGTGGCTGAACCGCGTGGTTGGACCGTGACGATAGGATCCGAAGTCGAGACCTTTGTGGTCACCTACCGGGTGGCGCGAGACCAGAACGATTTGACTGTCTCGGCTGAGTCATCGCCGGTTCTCGGGACGGATGCCGTCTGGACAGCGCTTGCTTCGGAAATCAGCGACGACACGCACGCTGATTACGTCATTTACCGTGCAGTCTTGCCGCAGGCAGGGACGTCCGGTTTTGTTCGCATCAAGGTGACAGTGCGGGCGGGCGAGTAAGCAGCGGGCCGGGCCCGGGGCGCGAAGCCTTTCCAGGTCGCCTCTCAGCTCGAGGGAACCAGTTTGAGGTCGTCCAGATAAAGGAACCCGTCGGGAGCAGCGAGTTCGAAGGTGATTTCCAAGATGCCCTCGGAAGTCAGTTTTTCCTTGTTGAGGTCGCGCTCTTTGCCGAATTGGATTTTGAAATCTTTGGAGACGGCCGACCAGTTGCCCGAGGGACGGAAAGCCGTGGATTGCACTTCACCGTCGGAAATCTTGTTGCGTTCGCGCCGCACCGCACCACGTTCGCCCCGGACAAGCCGGTCCTCGCCGAGTTTCTTGAACCCGCGCCAGCCGAGGGTGTAGGTGGCGTTGGCCACTTGGTTGCCCTTGGCCTGGAAGCTGAGGGTGTAAGTTTTGCCGATTTCCATTTGCACGGGTTGGCGCAGGGTGAAGAAGTTGGAGGGGGCCCCGATGCCACGCTGCTCGGCCGAATCGCGGAAGAGGGCATCGCTGCCTTCGCGCTCGCCGCGTCGGTCGAAGGTGCGCGCGGCGGGGACGAGCAAAGCGGGGCGGGGTAGCACGGTGTTCGGCGGGGTGGCGTAGCCGAATTTGAGGGCGCGGGTGCCGTTGACCGGCTGCGCGGCGGCGTCTTCGGCCGCCGACACGCTGGTGGCATAGGCGAGGAAATTGCCGCGCGAGATGCCGATGTCGAGATCCCATTGGGAGGGAGCTTGCCAGGCAGGCGGGATGGGTTTGTCGCCTGAGAGGTCGGATGGAGGATCGAACTTCGGAGCTTCTTTGCTGCCCTTGTTCGGCGCCCAAGCGAGGCGTCCGTTGCTCTTGCCGACCACGAGGTCAAAGAGGCCGTCGCCGTTGAGGTCGCCGGTGCCGATCGTGTGGATCCCGGAGCCGAGAACAAGGGCCTGGTTTTCCTCGGGAGTTAGTCCGCCGTTTTTGGAGAGGAAGCCGGAAGGTTGGATGGCATCGCCCCATTTCCAACCGCCGGGGCGGAGGTAGGCCGTGAGGCGTCCGCGACGATCGGTGACCAGGAGGTCGGGCTGTGTGTCCCCGTTGAGATCAGCCAAGGCGGGCGTGAGTTGTTCCCGCCCTTCCCCAAGGGCAAGGGGCATCTGCTTTTCCTCGCTGAAAAGGGGTGCCGCCGCGGAGCCTTGGTTGAGAAGGAGGTGGATGTTGTTGGCCGAGTAGGAGCCTTCGCCGACCAGGAGGTCGGGTTGCCCGTCACTATCCCAGTCGTGCAGGAGCGGAGCGAAGACGTTGCCCCAGCGGCGGGTGGAGTCTTTCCTGGTCGGAACCATCGCTTTGGCCAGCGGTTGTGGCTGCGGGAACCGCGCCGTCTGGGCTGTCCCGCTGTTGCGGACGATGAAAAGGTCGCCGAAATAATTACCGGCCACGAGGTCCAGTTTGCCCGTCCCGGTGAGGTCGGCGAGGGACACCCTGACGCCAAGGCGCCTTTTGGCCCACTTCTGGTTCCAACCGCTGACTTCGTTGCCTCCGCTGAGCCCGGGAGGACGCCACGGGGGATCGCCTTCGCCCGAGGCGAGCCATGGGGTGGTGATTTCTCCGGAGGTGAATTTCGTCTGCTCTTTGCTCCCGCGGTTGAAATAGACGCGCAGGTAACCCAGAGGATCGGAGGAAAGGAGATCGGGTAATCCGTCGCCGTTGAGGTCACCGATGGCCACGGCCACCGGCATGGGGGTTTCGGCCACATTCCCGCTCTCATTCAGCACG
>ERZ889217.195-NODE-195-length-40067-cov-14.492552_pt1 | contig 40067 bp, 37 predicted proteins | sample MGYA00521098_ERZ889217 | MGnify/ENA primary metagenome ERZ889217 (study PRJEB32303, sample SAMEA104408613) | aquatic metagenome | biome: Brackish water; feature: Pelagic; material: water | place: Baltic Sea | collected 2014-06-10T22:04:00 | depth 2,362 m ... | reverse complement strand
TCGAAAGCGACTACCGCGCGATCCTCGATGCCAGCCGCTCCGCCAATCCGAACCTTCAACTTGTCTTGATGGATCCCTTCGTTCTCCCGAGCGGGGACCTGAGCAACGAATCCGCCTACGCTCAGCGCCGCGCCCTCACCGACGCCATGCGAGCTGTCGTTGCCAAACTCGCCAGCGAGTACGACGCCATTCACATCAAAACGCAGGACATCTTTGATACCGCCTTAAAACAAAAACCCGCCGCTTATTGGTTGTGGGACGGCATTCATCCCCTCCCCCAAGGCCACGAACTCATCGCCCGGCACTGGATCGAGCGTGTTCGTGATACTTATATCAAAGACAGAAATTTCAATTATTAAGTTAAGATGGTAAATATTAAAAACAACTAATCAAAATTCCCTTATCGTTAAGTTCGAGTTTTTCTACCCTTCCGGAAATGCCTTTGCAGCGACTCAGCACAGAGAATACCTTCATTGCAAAAAATCTGATGCCATTGAGTAATAAAAGTTATTTTTGTGTAACAAATAACGGGCGCTAACACTATAAAAAAATTCAAAAGAGGTTCAATTACATGAAAATCAAGTTTTTTCACACAAAGGCAACAAGTATCTTGCTTGTTCTATGGTGTCTTCTTTCAGCATGCGCTGTAAAGAAACAGACTCTTAATCAAGTAGATTTGGAGAATGCATATCGCAAGGCAGTCAAGGATGCCGAAACAGCAGAACCGTCTGAAATCTCGAAAAATCTTGTCGCTATCGTCCCAACCAACAAAAATCTGATCTGGAATAAGAAAGGAGAGTTATTGGTAGTCACTTGGACAAACTATCCTGACTACGATGGCAAGATTGGAAAATCGATCGTGCTGACACAAGATGTGTGGATAACAACCGTACCGGAAGTAAAGATTTTTGGACACAAACTAAAGGGTAATAAAACTTTGGCCATTGAACAACTATTGGGACTTCCCCCGAACTCAGGGAAAACGAAATTTGTGGAAATGTGGGTCAAGCCAGCTGATCTTTTCAGACCTAGTGCTGACCCCGAGATTAGCGATTGTGAAGCCGAAATAGACTTCCGATCATGTAAATTCGCGAAAGTGAGTGATGACTATATACAATGGTTCAATAAACTAAAGAGGGAATCATACGGAGCTAATGGATACCCATGGACTCGACTGGGGTATACCTATAATTGGAGAAATGATAACAATCACATAGGCTTAAGTGAGTTTGTTATTATCAAAGGGGCTACCGTAAATATTAATTCTATTTCTACAACATTACAATATTGTTCAATGAACAAATAGTGATCAGCTAATTATTTATGATCAGCACTGTCGTTTACCGCTGATTTGGTTCGTTCGACAAAAAAATGAGAGGAGCGGGGCTCCTGAATTCTTAAAAGCAGCCTTTCCTCAAGGCATCACCAACTCATCCAACGCGAGTTGGTGTGAAAACAATGCCTCTCCTTCGGGATTGATGGCCTTGAGCGTGACGCGTTTTGCATCCCAGTCGATCTCGATCATCCCGGCGTTCATTTCCCAAGACGCACCGCCCACGCGGAACGAGTTTGCGGCATTCGCCCAGTTCTTCGAGGCGTGGGACATGCCGCTGCTGGTGAAGTCGTAGAAGGGATATCCCTCGACATCCCTTTTTGACAACTCGGTGAAGTGCACATCCCCCGAGATGGCGAAGGCTGGGGTCGCCTTGTGCTTTTTGAGCAGCGCAAAAAGACGCTCCAGTTCATGCGGCGTGTTGCCCCAGTTCTCCATGCCTTTCTCGTGGGCCAGCATCTGAATGCTACTGGCAATGATCCGAAGATCGGCCGGCACCTGCAGCTGTTCCTCCAACCACTTCCACTGCTCCTCTCCGAGCAGTGTTTTAGTGCGGTCGTCAGTTGGTTCATACCAACCGACGCGGCCAGCCCCTCCCTTGACGTTCAGGCGCGGCAACTCATCCCTAAAACTCCGCGTGTCGAGTAGGAGAATCTGACAGCGCTTCCCCGGAGGGCCGAACATATACGATCCATAAACCCCCTCACGCGTTCTCCGCGGCGAGTCCGCCGGATCTTGGAAAAAATCCAGGAAGATTCGCTCCGATTCGCGCCGCATCGGATACGACTTCCCGCCATCATTGACCCCGTAATCATGGTCATCCCAAGTGGCAAGCATCGTGCTCGTTTCACGCAGTTTCTTGAAGCCCTCCACCGCTCCAAGTTCGCCCCATTTTTTCGCGAGCAATTCCATGTCCGTCGTGTCGCCGTAGATATTGTCTCCGAGAAAAACGAAGACATCCGGTTTCTGGCGGAGAATCCCGTCGAAGATAGTGTATTTTTTACTCTTTGGGTTGAAGCAGGAACCAAACCCAATCCGTTGAACAACCCGATCGTCCTGAACATCAGGCACAAGTTCAGCTTGGCCATGGGCGGACAAGGCCCACACCACCAAGCAAGAGCAAATCAGCAGGCAGTTTTTCATATCGGGGGCAACCATTCTACTGCTTCTTGGCCACAATGGCATCCGGCGAGTAGGTGCCAGTGCGCTTGCGCTTTCCGGCTGTCAGCATGTCGGCCATCTCGGGATACGAGACGAGGAAATTGTGCTCATCGATCAGGTTGAACACATAGTGGGTCGTTCCCTCGGGCAATTCCGCGGTCACCCGCTCTCCATCGATCCGTGCCGGCACAACATACCACTCCTCTGCGGGAGTTCCGCCGTTGAGCGTGTAGGCGAGCTGCGCCTCGGTGACCTTGGCGCCGTTTTCTTTGAAACGAGCCCAGACCTGGGTGCCGTCGCGTCCATGCTCCTGCGGGATGCATGCCGACTCTTTGCGCGGCAGGTTGCCCTTGTAGCGTGGGTTCAAATACGGGAACGAGGCCTTCATCGCCGCCAATCGGCTATAAAGCTCGGCTTTCAACTCCTGCGCCTTCTTCGGCATCTTTTGGGCTAGGTTTTTTGCCTCCTCGATATCCACCCGTTTGGAACCGGCGGGCCCATCCTCATACAGTTGATAAAGCTCCAGCGGCCTGCCGGGGAAGTGATTCACAATAACCTTCCACCCGTCTTTCCGAAGCGTCGACTGCTGGGCCACGCCGTGGGGGAAATGCCAAACCATCGTGTCACGGCGTGAGCCGTCCATCTCTTTCACAAGCGTAGCATCCTCCGGCGCTTTTGACAGGAGTGTGCTCAGATCGCATCCGTCGAGGGGTTGTTCCTTAGGCTTAGCGGTACCGGTCCAACTCAAAATCGTCGGGTAAAAATCCAGGCCATTGACCATGACATCGCTTTCACGGCCAGCGGGAATGCCAGGCCCGGAAATCAGAAATGGCACGCGCACGCCTCCCTCCTTCGCGTTGATCTTACCCTTGTCCAACGGGTAGTTGTCGGTGATCACCTCGCCAGGGTGGGTCTCCATGCCGCCATTGTCGGAGGTCAGGATGACGTAGGTATTATCGATCAACTTGTGGCCAGGATTCCGCAGGTCATCGGTTTGCTCGAGGTAGGTGATGAGTTGCCCGACATAGTGGTCGAACATCTCGACCATCGCGCAATAGTACGGGTTCTTTTGGCCCTCAAGCGGCCAGCCTTCGGGATCGGTGGGAAACTCGACGCCCAGTTTGCGGCAGTACTTTTCTAAAAGTTCGCGGCTCCGGCTGTGGATCGGCGTGTGCACCAACCACGCGGCGTAATACAGGAAGAACGGCTTGTCCTTCGACTCCTGCATGAAGTCGATCGCGTCGAGCGTGGTTTGATCCTTCGGGAACCCGTCCTTGTCGAGTTGGTACGGATCGTTTTTGTCTGATGTCGCGAACCCCGTGAGCCGGTGCGGCTTCATGGCGGCACTTTCACCGAGGTGGTGTTTCGTAAAATCAAACCCTTGGTCTTCGGGCTGGGGAAATGCGTTGTGGTCGATTGCCATGTGCCATTTCCCCACATGCCCCGACACGTATCCGCTCTCCTTCAATGCCTCAGCAATCGTCACTTCCTTCAGCTCCATGCGACCGCTGTACCAAGGATCCATGATCGGATGCTGCAGGCGGCTGTAAGGCGTGGGTGGATTTCCACCGACCACGTGGGTTTTTTGCAAGGCCGCCGGGTGGCGACCGCTCATGATCGCACACCGCGTCGGGGCGCAGGTTGGCGCAGGCGAGTACCCTTGCCGGAAGAGGACGCCTTTTTTGGCCAACCGATCAATATTCGGCGTCTCCATCGGCGTCGGCGCATCGATGTCGTAGCACCCCACATCCTGCCAACCGAGATCATCGGCAAGAATCAGAACGACATTCGGCTTCGGAGTATTTTCCGGCGCCGCATGAACAATGAGGGTGGACGCCAGAAGGATCGCGAGCATGGGAGAGTACTGCTTCATGCGCGAAAGCATACGCTGAATCACAGGCATTGAAACAAGAGAGAACCTCATTGCCTCGGAAAACTTGGGGACATTTCCAGTATTCATGAGATCCCACAGGCATTCTTTTAGTAGGATCTTCTCTCGCCGGGTGATTGAATCATGCCGTGATTGCAAGCGACCCCAACGTAGACAAAGCCCTCAAAATCTTTCTCCGAGTCGTATGCGTGCTCCTCGCAGTGCCGTTTTTGGCCGCGTGGGCATTCGGGCACTTGATCATGGCGTACGGGGGATTCATGGGCACAGCCATGATGAATGATTCTGGAAAAATGGCCGTAGGGCTTCAGGAACTGATGATGTGCGGGGTTCTTTTCAGTCAGTTGCTCACGGGACTCGCAGGAATCCCAGCGAGCCTTGCTTTCTTTTGGTGGAGCAGGAGCCTTCTCTGCCTGAAAATCGCTGGCGCCCTATTCGGTGTCGGCGTGGCACTTCTTATCGGACAACTTTTTCTTGTGTGGCTTATTCTAGGAAATGATTAGGCCCCATGCGTCCCCCTCTCTTGTTTTCACTCCTTTTCTACGTTTCCGTACTAACGGCCATGTCACAGACGCCACCAAGCCCACTGGTCATCGCCCACCGTGGGTCCTCCGCCCAGGCTCCCGAAAACACGCTGCCCGCATTCGAGTTGGCTTGGCAACAAGAGGCCGACGGCATTGAGGCTGACTTCCAGTTAACCAAGGACGGCCATATCGTGTGCTTTCACGACAAGGACACGAAGCGCATCGCGGGCGAAAAGCTTCTCGTCAAGGACGCCACGCTGGCTGCGCTTCGCGAACTCGATGCCGGCACTTGGAAGGGAGAAAAATACAAAGGCACACGCATCCCAACCATCGCCGAGGTTCTGGCCACGATTCCTCCGGGAAAGAAAATCTTCATCGAAATCAAGTGCGGCCCGGAAATCATCGATCCTCTCGTGCGCGAGCTTGCGAGCAGTGGATTGAGCCCCAACCAGGTCGTTGTCATTTGCTTCGACAGCGCCGTCCTCAAAGCCCTGAACGAACGCGATCCACAATGGCGGACCGGTTGGCTCTGTTCGTTCGCTAAAAAAGCCAAAGACACCTCCCGTATTTCCCCGGAAAAAGTCATGAACACTTTAGGAGAGATTCGCGCCTCCGCCCTTCTCTCCGGCGGAGGGAATGTAAGCGAGGATCTTCTCGGAAAACTCACTGCCGCCGGTATCCAGCACTATGTCTGGACGATCAACGATCCGAAGCTCGCCGCGTCCTATCGCGCCCAAGGCACGGGGGCGATCATCACCGATGTGCCATTGGAAATGCTCAATGCTTTAAGCCCTCAAGCCACAACTCCCCAGTAACCGTCTCATGCTACGACCATTCATCGCTTTTTTCCTCGGCCTTCTTTTGGTTGGCGCCCCCGTGGGGCACGCCGCCACGAATCCCACCCCGGACAAACCAAATATCATCATCTTTCTCGTCGATGACATGGGGGTCATGGACACCTCCGTGCCGATGTTGACCGATGCTGCCGGGAATCCGCAACGGCACCCATTAAACGATTTCTATCGCACCCCCGCCATGGAGCGTCTGGCGAAACAAGGCATCCGCTTCAGTCAATTTTATGCGCAAAGCGTCTGCTCACCCACACGCACCTCGATTCTCACTGGCCAAAATGCCACCCGCCACAGAACCACAAACTGGATCAACCCGTTTGAAAACAACCGCGCCCCGTTTGGCCCCGCGCATTGGAATTGGGAAGGCCTGAAACCCGGCGATGTCACTCTCGCCTCAGTCCTCAAACAAGCCGGCTACCGGACCATCCATATCGGCAAGGCGCATTTCGGCCCCCTTGGAAAAGAAGGGGCGGACCCGCTGAAGATAGGGTTCGACATCAACATTGGCGGCGCTGCTTGGGGACACCCGAAGAGCTACTACGGGGAGGATCACTACGGAAACCACCCGAAATACGAAAAGCCCACCCACAATGTGCCTCACCTCGAGGCCTACCATGGGAGCGATGTGTTTTTGAGCGAGGCACTGACCCGTGAAGCGATCGGCCAAATCAAGAAATCAGTCGAGGCAGGAACCCCGTTTTACCTGAACATGGCGCACTATGCCGTCCACGCCCCGTTCCAGCCCGACAAGCGCTTCATCGACGACTATTCCTCCTCGAAAAAATCGGGCTCTGCGAAGGCGTTCGCCTCATTGATTGCCGGCATGGACAAATCGCTCGGCGATCTTCTCGACACTCTCGAAGACCTCGGCGTCGCCGAAAACACACTCATCCTTTTCCTCGGCGACAATGGCACTGATGCCCCGCTCGGGAAGGATCATGAGATCGCCTGCGCCGCCCCGCTCCGCGGAAAAAAAGGTACCTGCTATGAAGGCGGCATGAGAACGCCGCTGATCGCCGCCTGGGCACATCCCGATGCAAAGAACCCATGGCAGCGGCAATTACCGATCGCGGAAAATGCCATTCAGACACAGCTCGCGAGCGTCATGGATCTCTTCCCGACCATCGTTGCCCTGGCATCGGCCCCCGTCCCGGAGAAGCACACCGTTGATGGCAGGAATTTGAAGCCCCTCCTCACCGGACAACGCGACGCCTCACGCCCCGAGATGTTTCTCATGCACTACCCGCACAGCCACCGAAGCATGTATTTCACCTGCTTCCGGTTGGGCAACTGGAAGTTGATCACCCATTACAATCCCCAGGCTCCGCAAAACCCCCGCTATGAATTGTTCGATCTCTCGAACGATCCCTCCGAATCAAACAACCTTGCGGACACCCAGCCCGAGCGCTTGGCCTCCATGCTCCAAGCCATGAGCGATCAACTCCAAAAAGAGGGTGCGCTATTCCCCGAAACAAAGAATGGCGCCCCGATCGCCCATCGCGCCTATTAATTTTCTCCCTACCGGGATCAGGCCACGATCCCCCCATACCTCCGCGAACGTGACTGATAGTCTTCAAGCGCGGCAAGGAAGTCTTCTTTATGAAAGTCGGGCCACAGTTTTTTGGTGACATGGATTTCCGTGTAACTGAGCTGCCAGAGGAGAAAATTGGAAATGCGCATCTCGCCGGAGGTGCGGATAAGGAGATCCGGATCGGGAATGCCTGCGGTGTTGAGGCGGGAGGCAAAGAGCTCGGGAGTAATATCGTCTGGTTGGATGGCCCCTCTGGCTGCATCCGCAGCGAGTAATTTGACAACATCCACAATCTCGGCGCGTCCACTGTAGTTAAGAGCAAGAATGAGGTGCAGGCGGGTATTAGATGCCGTGGCATCCATGACTTCGCGGAGCTTGCGCTGGCAAGCAGCAGGGAGTTCTTGGATTCGGCCAATATGGTGCAGCCGGATACCCTCCCGTACCATCTCGTCTCGTTTTTGGTTGAGAAACTTTTCCAGCAGGAGCATGAGGCCGTTGACCTCTAGAGCCGGTCGTTTCCAATTCTCGGACGAAAACGCATAGAGCGTTAGATACTCAACACCGGTATCAATACATGCCTGCACACAGCGCTCGATTGATTTGGATCCAGCCTCGTGGCCTGCCAGGCGAGGGAGTCCACGGCCCTGGGCCCAACGGCCGTTGCCATCCATAATCACCGCGACATGCTTGGGGGTATCGCCCATGGGGATCAGAGCCGGATCGTCTGAGCTCGAGCAGGCCCGATGCTCACAATTGTCAATTTTGTTTCCGTTAGTTCAGCGATCTTTTTGACATACGCACGGGCATTGGGAGGGAGATCGGTAAACTTGCGGGCCTTTTCTGTCGATTTCATCCACCCTGGCATCTCAAGATAGACTGGTTTGCAGCGGGCCAAATCGTCTGAGTCGGTGGGTGGGAATTCGATTGTCTTTCCATCGAGCTTGTAGGCGACACAAACTTGGATCACTTCAAGGTTGTCGAGACCATCGAGATTCGTGATCGCGATTTCATCGATTCCATTTAGCAAGGCAGCGTAGCGGGTTGAGACAGCATCGAACCAACCGCAGCGGCGCGCGCGCCCGGTGGTCGCTCCAAACTCGCGCCCCATGCCGTGCAGCATGTCTCCTAGGGAGTCCTCTTCCGTAACAAATGGCCCCTCACCGACACGGGTCGTGTAGGCTTTCATCACTCCAAGAACAGAATCGATGCGGTGCGGAGGCACGCCACTCCCGGTACAGGCGCCACCTGCGGTCGTGTTCGAACTGGTGACAAATGGGTACGTGCCATGGTCGATATCAAGAAACGTTCCCTGCGCCCCCTCGAACAACATGCTCTTCTTTGAAGCGAGGGCGCGGTGAAGAAATACTGCGGTATTCGCAATGAATGGGCGCAGGACTGCGGCCGCAACAAGTTGCTCCTCGAGCACTTTTTTTGCATTGAGGGGTTTTGCACCGAGACTCTTGAGGATCACATTGTTCTCCTTGATGCGGCGGCTGAGCTTTTTCTTGAAGAGATCCGGGCGCAGAAGATCACCGGTGCGCAAACCGACACGGGATGCCTTGTCGGCATAGGCTGGACCGATGCCCCGCTTTGTCGTGCCGATTTTTTTACTGCCTTTGAGAGATTCACGCTGACCGTCGAGAGCGCAGTGGTACGGCATGACCAGATGGGCTGCATCGCTGATTAGGAGGTTTTTTTCGACCTTTACCCCGCGCTTGCGCAGCCCCTCGATCTCGCCAACAAGCGATACGGGATCGAGCACGACTCCATTGCCAATGACGCAGATTTTTGATTTGCGAAGAATGCCTGAGGGGATCAGATGCAGCACGTATTTGTCGCCCCCGATCACAATCGTATGCCCGGCATTGTTACCTCCCTGGCTGCGAACGACGATCTGCGCCTCATCCGTGAGAAAATCGATGATTTTTCCTTTTCCTTCATCGCCCCATTGGGCGCCGACGAGTATGGTGTTTGGCATGGTGTAAGGTGGTTAGATTTGGGTCAGGCGGTTATGGAAACAAGCGAAATTCAGGCTTTATTCATCGATTCCCCGCCGATGAATCCTGACAAAAGAAACAATCCCGCAGCAGTGCAAATCGCGGCGTCAGCGATATTGAATGCCGGCCAGTGCCCATACCACGGGAGAATCACATCAAGAAAATCCACTACATATCCGTGGATCAAGCGGTCGGTGAGGTTGCCGAGGACGCCTGATGTCAATAAAGCAGCTCCAACGCGTGTGGGCTTATCCATGAAGCATCCCCTGCGGGCCATGATGGCAAGAACAACCAGCGCAATGCTGGCGAGACCAATGAAAAAAACGTTGTTGTCCTTCAACATTCCAAACGCCGCACCCGTGTTATGAACCTGCACCAGATTGAAAACCCCGGGAATAACGGGAACATACTCATCGGTGGTGATCGTCGCCAACACGGCCCACTTTGTAATTTGGTCGATTAAAAAGATCGGAAAAGTCAACGTAAGCAACATTTTCATTGGTAATGAGGTGTTCGCAACTCAGCGCAGAGCGCCATTACAACGGGCGCAAAGTGTTGGGTGTTCTGGGATTTTGCCAACTTCAGGCCTATATCTCCAGCAGCGCTCGCAACGGGCATTTGAGGTTTTGGATACCTCGCAGACCGGCGCGGAGGATTCAGCGATTACCAGATCGCTCAGGATAAAAATCTCCTCCGCTTCGGACAACACGGGCGTGAGCGATTTCATTTCTTCGGGTGTGGCACCAAGGGTCACCCTCGCTTCGAGAGCGCTGCCAATCTCGCCGGCCTTTTGAGGTTTTTCCACTGTCTGCGAAATGCGAGCCCGGATTTGCAGGAGTGCATCCATCGCGGCGATGGTCTCGGCGTTTTGCCATGCCTTATCGGGAGTTGGAAAATCCTGCTCGTGGACTGAGCTTCCAGACTGGAAGTGCCCCCAAGCCTCCTCAGCGGTATAAGCGAGAACGGGAGCAAGCAACCTCACGAGCGTGTCAAATACACGGTGCATGGCAAACTGAGTGGCGCGTCGACGCGTGGAGTCCTTCGGATCGCAGTAGAGCCGGTCCTTTGTGATATCCACATAAAGACTGCTGAGATCTACGGCACAGAATTGGTTGATCGTGTGATGGACGCGGTGGAACTCGAGTTTTTCATAAGCTTCCAGGCAGTTGGCAACGACCTCCTGAAGGCGTGCAAGGATCCAGCGATCCACAAAGGTGAGCGCTTCGGGTGAAGGCGGGTTCGCTGCGTCGTAGTCATGCAGGTTTGCCAGAAGAATGCGGAGCGTGTTGCGGACTCGGCGGTAGGCATCTGAAAGACGCGTAAAGATTTCCTCGGAGAAAGGAACATCATCCGTGAAGTTCACGCTACTAACCCATAAGCGAAGCAGGTCGGCTCCGTATTTGTTCACGTAATGGTCGGCATCTGTAGGCTTCTGGTACCCACCTGCGGCGGACTTGGAGATTTTTTTCCGCGTATCGACATCCATCACGAATCCATGAGTGAGCACTGTCCGGTAGGGGGCTTTGCCATTGAGCGCCACCGAGGTCATCAGCGAACTCTGAAACCAGCCGCGGTGCTGATCGGTTGCCTCAAGATACAGATCGGCGGGGAAAGCGAGTTCGGGACGCTGGCGCAAGACCGTCTCGTGGCTGAGACCCGAATCAATCCACACATCAAGCGTGTCATTGCGGCGGGTGGTACCGGCAGGGAGACCCACAAGCGATGCCCATGCGGCATCATCAAGTTCAAACCATGAGTTCGTTCCCTTTTCAGAGAAAACCTTGGCGACTTTATTGATCACGCCGGCATCGAGAATTGGCTCGCCGGTGGCATCATAAAAGACAGGCAATGGCACACCCCAAGTGCGTTGGCGGGAGATGCACCAGTCGGGGCGGGACTCCACGGTTCCGCGAATACGGTTGCGCCCCCAATGTGGAATCCATTGTGTTGCATCGATCTCACCAATGGCTGTCTTGCGGATGGCGTCGATGCGAATAAAAAATTGTTCCACCGCCCGGAAGAGAATCGGCGTCTTGGAGCGCCAGCAGTGCGGGTAGTCGTGGAGATAATCGGATTGTGCAAGGAGTACTTGGCGTTCGGCAAGAATGCGTAGCACCTCTTTATTTCCCTGCTCAAGGACGTGCAGCCCAACAAGATCAGGAACCCCGCACTCGGTACTGAATTTGCCGTTCCCATCGACGGGCGAGAGAACCTCTAGCCCATTGGCTTGGCCGGCGAGGTAGTCGTCCGCACCATGTCCAGGAGCGATGTGGACCTGGCCAGTGCCTTTTTCCATCGTGACAAAATCGGCCACGATGACGGGCACCTCACGATCGAGGAAGGGGTGCCGGGCCTTGGATCCGGCTAGTTCTGCACCAGTAAACTCCCTCCCACCGGCCGCCGCTGTTGAGTTGGTCTCGGAAAGAAATGCCTCCCAAAGGGCATTGGCGATCACAAGTTGACGCGTTGACCCATTGGCCAGCACGACATCACGCAGTGTGTATTTTTCCTTGGGGTGGACGGCAATTGCCAGGTTGGCGGGGAGCGTCCACGGGGTGGTTGTCCAAATCACGAACGCGGCATCGCCGATCGGTCCGCTTGTTGAAGCGAAGGCCACATGGATGGCGGGGTCGGTCCGTTCGGCGTATTCGACTTCTGCTTCTGCCAAGGCAGTATGCGCACCAGTGCTCCAAAGGACGGGCTTTTTCTTCCGGTAGACCAGACCCTTCTCAACGAACGTTGCAAAAGCGCGAATCATTCCTGCCTCATAAGCGGGATCAAGCGTGAGATAAGGGTTTTCCCAATCGCCGAACACACCGAGCCGCTTGAACTGGCGGCGCTGGATATCGATAAACTTGCGGGCGTATTCCTCTGATCGGCGGCGCACCTCTGCAGGAGCAAGGCCTGCGGAGGATTTGACCACACGGAACTCGATCGGGAGTCCGTGACAATCCCACCCGGGGATGAACGGAGCACGGAAGCCGGCCATCGTTTTTGATTTTACCACGAAATCCTTGAGGATTTTGTTCAGAGCTGTGCCCATGTGGACATCGCCATTGGCAAATGGAGGCCCATCGTGGAGGAGGTAGAGTGGCGCATCCTTCCGGCGCTCCTGGATTTTTTTGTAAAGCCCGTCTGTTTCCCATCTTGCCAACATTTCTGGTTCTCGCTGGGGCAGGCCCGCCTTCATTGGAAAGTCAGTTTTAGGAAGGTTGATCGTGTCTTTGTAGCCGCTCATGAAAGGCGGAAATGTCTATCAGCGATGCGCCAACTGGTCAACGCCAGCGCCCCCCCGATGGGGTCATCACCCATTCCAAATAAGATTGTCAGGCCAATGGATTCTGACACATTCACCCCGGCTACCCGCCAAGAAAGGAGGAGAAAAATCAATCATGAAATTTGCAAAAATCGTCGCAACTGTGGCTTTCGCCATTGCAGCTCTCGGCCTCGGCGCTTGCGCTAGCAAGGCTCAGCCCGCACCAGCACCAAGCACGATCGGACTCTCAAAATAGTTTCGATCATGAAGGCCGGGTGGAATTTTGTTCCATCCGGCCTTTTTCTTTTCAACCATGACCCGTAATGAGTAAACCAACATCGGAATCACCCTCCCCTCTTGTGGGAGTTGTGATGGGCAGTCGCTCCGACTGGAGCACCATGAAAGAAGCGGCCGATATGCTTTCCACCTTGGGCGTTCCGCACGAATGCCGCGTTGTTTCTGCCCACCGCACCCCAGACCTCATGGCGGAATATGCCAAATCTGCGGAGTCACGCGGCTTGCGGGCCATTATTGCGGGAGCCGGGGGAGCGGCTCACCTGCCAGGCATGATTGCCGCTCAAACTCATATTCCCGTACTTGGCGTTCCAGTGGAAAGCCACGCGCTTAAAGGTCAGGATTCCCTGCTGTCGATCGTTCAAATGCCAGCGGGTGTTCCGGTAGCCACATTTGCCATTGGAGTGCCTGGAGCAAAAAATGCCGCCCTGTTTGCCGCAGCGTTGCTCTCCTTCGATTTGCCGGCGGTTCATGCGGCTCTTCTAGCCTACCGCGCGAAGCAAACAGCCGACGTTCTTTCGATTTCCCTGGGTTGAAGACACGCATTTGTCAGGCGAAGGATGGGATCGCCGAAGCGGTTTCGCTTCTTGAGGCCGGTGAGCCTGTCGCCCTTCCCACGGAAACCGTCTATGGTCTCGCGGCGGATGCTCTTTCCCCCATCGCATGTGCGAAAATTTTCGAGGCAAAAGGCCGCCCCCTCTGCGATCCATTGATTGTGCACCTTCCCGGCAATGATTGGCTTGAGCGTATCGCCATACCAACCCCACTTGCCGTGGCCCTTGCAGATGCTTTTTGGCCTGGCCCACTGACTCTTGTTCTTCATCGCACCGCGCTGGTGCCCGATCTGGTGACCGATGGACGAGACACAGTTGCTGTGCGGCAAAGCGCCCATCCTGTATTTCAAGAAATCGTTACTGCATTTGGCAGGCCGCTCGCCGCACCCAGCGCGAACCGCTTCGGGCGCATCAGCCCCACGACCGCACATCATGTCATTGCCGAACTTGAGGGCCGTATCCCACTGATTGTGGATGCCGGCCCATGCCCACATGGCATCGAATCCACGATTGTTGAGGTCCTCGAAGACCGGCTTCGGATTTTAAGGCAGGGGCCGGTAACGGCCGATGATCTTCGAGCGTTTGCTCCACTGGATGACACACCCAGCGGTGTGTCTGCTCCGGGCGGAATGAAAAGCCACTACGCTCCGCACACACGGCTGCTCATCGAAGAAAATCCACGCCCTGCAAGCGACCGCCATGGACTCCTGGCTTGGAGCGGAAATGGTAAAGGCTTCTCCCACGTCGAACGCCTGAGTGCCAATGGAGACCTTCGCGAAGCCGCGGCAAACCTCTATGGAGCGATGCGGCGCCTTGATGCCGCAGGATTGGAGTTGATCACCGCAGAACCAGTTCCCGAATCAGGCATCGGCGAAGCCATTATGGACCGGCTTCGCAAGGCCTCTGCGCGATGAACGACGGGAAGCGCCTTAACACACGCGCCAGCGGCGTCATCGCGGCAGCCGTCATGCTAAGCCGTGTTCTTGGACTCGTACGCGAGGTGTTGTTCAATGCCATCTTTGGCACCAAGGCGATGGGGCTGTTCCTTATTGCGTTCCGGCTGCCAAATCTCCTGCGAGACCTTTTCGCCGAGGGAGCATTATCCACGGCATTCATCACGGTGTTTTCCAAGAAGATCGAGCAGGAGGGTCCCGGGGCTGCTTGGGCAGTAGCGTCTAAGATGCTCACCCTTGTGGCCGTCTTCATGAGCGGACTCAGTCTCCTTGGGGTTGTATTCGCTGAACCGCTGGTCCACCTCTTGGCTCCAGGGTTCGATGCGGCGGATGCGGCGTTCACAATTCTTCTGACCCGCATCATGTATCCCTTTATCCTGCTCGTCTCATTGGCGGCAATGGTCATGGGGGCGTTGAACTCCCGCCAAATCTTCACCGCGCCGGCACTGGCTTCGAGTTTTTTCAATATCGGTTCGATTGTTGGCGGCGTTGTGTTCGGGTGGATAATCAATCCGGAATTTGGCCGTGAGTCATTGATCGGCCTTGCCCTTGGCACGTTGGTTGGCGGATTTCTCCAGTTTGCGATTCAACTCCCCAGCCTGCACAAGGCGGGGTTCCGCTTTCGCCCAGATTTCCACTGGAATGACAGCGGCATCACTCAAATCCTAACCATCATGCTCCCCTCGGTCATCGCTGCAAGCGCGGTGCAGATCAATGTGTTGGTAAATTCGCGTTTCGCCTCGTACGCGGGAGCCGAGGCCGTGACCTGGCTGAACAGTGCATTCCGCCTCATGCAGCTCCCTATTGGAGTCTTCGGTGTTGCTGTGGCCACCATTACCCTGCCTGTTGTCTCACGTATTGCCGCGGAAGCCGATACCAGCCGCTTTGGACCGACTCTTGGCCGGGCTTTAAGGCTCGCAGTTTTTTTAACCCTCCCCTCGGCGGTTGGACTTTGGTTCCTTGCTGCACCTGTCATTAGTCTGATCTACCAGCACGGCCACTTTGTGGAAAACGACACGCGCCAAACCGCCCTTGCCTTGCAATTCTACGCTGCGGGCCTCGTAGCCTACTCCTGCATCAAGGTTCTCTCACCGGCCTTCTATGCTATTGATAAGAAATGGACTCCCATGACCGTGAGCTTCGGTGCGGTGGGCCTGAACCTCATCCTCAACTACCTGTTCATGTTCCGCCTTGATCTTGGCCACAAAGGCTTGGCTCTCTCCACCTCTATCTGCGCTATACTGAATTTCGCTGCGCTCTATATTCTTATGCGACCTGCCGCGCGCACCTTGGAGACGCGTCGTCTGGCGGGCACTTTTATCCGCTGCACGTTCGCCGCTACCGCCCTCGCCACCGTGTGCAAAATATCGCTCGACCACACCCCTTCACTTCTCCCTGGGGATCACCTCGCGATGCAATCTGTTCGGCTGTTCATTACGATCGGCCTTGCATCCGCAGCCTACCTCCTTATCTGCCTTGTCCTTCGCGTGGAGGAAACCATGGCGGCTATCAATATCATCAACCGAAAACTCAGGCGCCGATGAAAAGCATGACGCGACTGACTTGAGGCGATACCCATTTTTCAATCAATATCCCGAGCTTACATGCAGCAATACCAACGACTCCTCCGACTTGTCCTTGATCAAGGCAACGGCAAAAGTGACCGCACAGGCACAGGAACGCTTTCCGTGTTCGGCGCGCAGGAACGATTCGACCTGCGCGACAGCTTTCCTCTGCTCACCACAAAGAAACTCCACCTCCGCTCAATTATTCATGAACTCCTCTGGTTCCTCCAAGGCGACACAAACGTCCGCTACCTCCAGGAGAACAAGGTGACGATCTGGGACGAATGGGCAGACCCAAATGGAGACCTCGGGCCTGTTTATGGAGCCCAGTGGCGCTCGTGGCATGGAGCAAATGGCATCGTCGTCGATCAGATCGCCCGCGTTGTACAGGATATCAAGAAGAGCCCGGACAGCAGGCGCCTCGTTGTGTCCGCATGGAATCCCGCAGAGCTGCATCTTATGGCCTTGGCCCCCTGTCACGCCTTGTTCCAATTTTATGTGCGCGATGGCGAACTCAGTTGCCAACTCTATCAACGGAGCGCGGATTTATTTCTTGGTGTTCCCTTCAATATCGCCTCCTACGCATTGCTCACACTCATGGTCGCCCAGGTCACCGGCCTTAAGCCCGGAGAGTTTGTCCACACCTTCGGTGATCTCCACCTCTACTCGAACCACATCGAGCAGGCACGCCTCCAACTCTCGCGAGACTGCCGCCCGCTTCCACGCATGATCCTTAATCCAGAGCGTGCCAACCTGGAGGATTTCACGTTCGATGATTTCACGCTTGAGGGATACGACCCCCACCCGGCCATCAAGGCGCCCATTTCCATCTGACCATGATCGCAATTGTTGCCATGTCCCCGAACCGTGTTATTGGAGCGGATGGCCGTATCCCGTGGCATCTTTCAGAGGATCTAAAGTTTTTCAAGCGAACCACCTTGGGCCATGCCGTGCTTATGGGCAGGAAAACATTCGAGTCTATTGGGAAGCCTCTCCCAGGACGCGAGAATATCGTGATCTCCCGCCACGCCAGCTTTCCTGGCGTCCGGATGGCACGCTCACTGGATGAGGTTTCAGAGCCTTCTGATGGCCGCCGCCTTTTCGTGATTGGGGGAGCGGAACTCTATGCCTCACTTCTTCCTCGCTGCAGCGAACTCCTCTTGACCCGTGTGGCGATGGAGGTTGCTGGCGACACTTTCTTTCCCGCCTTTGAGACTGAATTCGACGAAGGTGAAATTCTTGAAACAGGCGCAAATTACGAAATCCGCCGCCACAAGCGACTCGCATGATCATTGATACCCATGCCCACCTCGACTACCCCGACTTTGAAAAAGACCTCCCTGCCGTGCTGGAGGCGGCCCGGGCGACTGGCGTCGACAGAGTGATCACGATCGGAACAGGCCTCGAAAGCAGCCGTCGCGCATTGGCTCTGGCCGAGCGCTTCGAGAACGTCTTCGCAGTGGTCGGTCTGCACCCCACCTATGTAGCTGAAGAATCCCCCGGGTGGCTTGATGGCATCCGCGAACTCGCTTCCCACCCGAAAGTCGCCGCGATCGGCGAGACCGGACTCGACTATCACCGCCTGCCTTCGGAGAATTTGGAATCATCCCCTGCCATCAGTGCCTTGCAGGCCGAAATGGCGAGCGACACTACAGCCTCGATCATTGACGGCGCTTACAAAGCCGCTCAAGCAGAGGCGTTCACTGCACAACTCGATCTTGCGGCGGAACTCGGCCTGAATGTTGTGATCCACCAACGTGACGCTTGGCGCGATACGCTCGACCTGCTTCGTCCCTATACCGGCAAAGTGCGCGGCGTTTTCCATTGCTTTGGCAACACTCCAACACAGGCCCGTGAATTACTTGTTCTCGGGCACCTCGTTTCATTCACTGGGATCGTCACGTTTAAAAATGCCAACCTTGTCCGCGAAACCGCGGCGGCTATTCCCTTGGATGCATTCATGGTTGAGACCGACTGTCCTTACCTCGCTCCGGAACCTCACCGCGGGAAGCGCTGCGAACCAGCCCACACCCGTCTTATCGCAGAAAGGATCGCGGAGTCGCGTGGCCTTGCATTGGAAGAGATCGCCGCTGCCACCACAAGCACTGCGGAGAAGTTCTTCAGACTTCGATAAGATCAAGTGCTACCGAAAACGACTTGCAAAATCGCTGTGTGGTGCAATTTAAAGACTCATGTTTCTACCAATTCTTCTTTTTCTAGGCACTCTGGCACTCTCGTTCTGGGCATCAGCGCGTGTCAAAAGCGTTTATAACAAATACGCTGCGGAACCTTCGCTCACCGGCATGACCGGAGCCCAAGCGGCTGCTCGCGTGATGCAGGATGCCGGCGTGGAGGGCGTTGAAATCACTTCTACGCCAGGCCATCTCACCGACCATTACGATCCCCTTCACAAGCGCCTTGTGCTTAGTGAAGGCAACTATCGCGGCACATCCGTGGCTGCGATTGCCGTGGCTGCTCATGAGGCAGGCCACGCTATCCAGCACTCCCGCGCCTACGCGCCCCTCCATATGCGCATGGCTGCAGTCGGGGCTACCCGCTTCGCAAGCCAGATCGTCATGTGGCTTCCATTGATCGGCCTGTTCACCGGATTTATCCACACCCAGACCGCAATGATCTTCATGGCTGGAGGCTGGGGTATCATCATGCTTTTTAATCTCATTACCTTGCCTGTGGAATTCGATGCCTCTGCGCGGGCTAAAGTTGCCCTCCGCCACTCGGGCATCCTTGCCGCGATGCATGAGGAGGATGGCGTGAACCGCGTACTCAACGCCGCCGCATGGACCTACGTCGCCGCATTCATCACATCACTGACCTACTTCCTCTGGCATTTGCTGCCGTTGCTCCTAGGTCGTCGTGACGATTGATCAGGTCAGAAAAAAGCCGTCATGCACATACGCATGACGGCTTTAAAAATTTTGCCCTGCTCGTGCCGTTCCGAAGCGTTTCCCGTTCCCTTTTAACAGGGTGGATGACCGCAAACCGCGGGATCTGCCTTCCAATGAAGGCCTGACATCACGCGCGGCCGCCTAGCCTCCGGGATGTATTTACATAGGTCCGGGAGCTGCCTCGTTTAATCGCGAACACAGCAGGGCAAATCTGTTGCGGCCGAAGCCGCATAAATCAAATTGAGGAAAGAACTACTCGCGGAGATCGACTCCCGTTTTCTCCCTCAGAACCGCTTTGATGCGGTCTGTGGCGGCATTGACCTCCTCTGTAGTCAACGTTCTCTCCGGGCTTCGGAAAGTCAAGGAGACAGCCAGTGATTTTTTTTCCGCTGGAATTTTTTCTCCCTTCGGGTCGGTGAATAAATCAAATAACTTAACCGACTCAAGGAGGGGTTCGTTTAAGGAAGCAATCGCGGCCTGAACTTCTCCATAAGGCAAGGCCAACTGAGCAATAAAGGCGATGTCTCGCGAAGACGCTGGAAATTTCGGAAGTGGTGATACTGTTTTTTCGCGGGCGTCAACAGCCAACCACGCATCCAAATCGAATTCAGCGGCAAGGAGTGCTCCATCAATTCCCAAACTTCGTGCTACTGAAGGCAGGAGTTGCCCCACGATTCCAATGCGCTTGCCATTCAGGGCAGCCACAGCTGCCGCGCCAAATGGGGTCGGGGGATTGGTGAGCGGTTGGATCGTTGCTCCTGCGATACGGACCACAAGGCCACTCAAATCAAAGGCATCCCATGGGCGGACGTCTGTGCCTCGCCAGTCAGGGGACTGGCGCTCCCCTGTGGCCACGAGGGCAAGCCTCTGAAACTCGCCTTCAGAGTTGAAAATGCGACCAGCCTCGAACAGCGGAATGCTTTTGGCTCCTTGATCGAAATTGCGAACAACCGCTGCCAACAAGCCTGGAATAAGACTGTTTCTAAGGCGTGATTGGTCGTCTCCAAAAGGATTTTTCAGCGACACCGAGGGGCCAATGAGATCAGCGGCATTGGCTGAAATCAACGTTCCCGTGCGTGCCTCATGAAATCCTGCACCGGCAAGCTTGCGGCGAAGGGCCATGGTAAAATCGTAGGCGGCATCGGCTGAGGAACCTTGAGCAAAGATACCTTCCGCACGGGATTGAATGTCTTCGATTCCAACGACGCGGGCGACCTCTTCGATCAAATCGGCCTCACGGGTTAATTCACGGCGGTAGCCAGGAATGACCCACTGCCCATCAAGCCCTTTTTCCAATCCGGTGCGCTGCAGCGCAGCATCGATGTCGGCATCTGATAATTCGGTACCCAAGAGCGCCCTGGCTCGATCATGACGCAAAGTAACGGCATGACGTGCAGGCACACTGCCGGCAACAAGAAGCTCCGAGGCAGCGGTTCCTCCGGCAAGTTGCAGGATAAGCTCGACGGCCCGGGCGGAAGCCGTTGCGACCCCATCGGGATCGACGCCACGTTCAAATCGGTAGCTGGAATCGCTGAACACCCCCAATGCACGTGAGGCACGACGCACCCGCGAAGGGTCAAATATTGCGCTTTCGAGAAGAATATCGTTCGTGGATTCTGTGACCCCGCTCCCCTCGCCTCCCATCACTCCAGCAAGAGCGACCGGGCCATTGTCATCGGCAATCACCAAAGTTCCGGCTGGCAAATGGTATTCTTGTCCATCGAGCGCTTGAAATCGCTCGGAATCAATGGCTCCACGCGCACGAATGCCGCCAGTGATCTTTCCCGCATCAAACGCATGGAGTGGCTGGCCAAGCTCAAAAAGAACGTAATTCGTGATATCGACGATGTTGTTGATCGGCCGGAGACCGATGGATATCAGGCGATCCACCAACCACTGCGGACTGGGAGCGACATTGACGCCGGAAATTTTGCGCAGTGTGTAATACGAACAGCCGGCATCTTCGATGGAGGCATGACCTGCCGCATCAATAGACTTAGGCAAAGCCGGCCTGGGCACCTGAGCCACTTTACCCGTGAAAACCCCAATCTCTCGGGCGACTCCCACATGGCTTAGCCAGTCGGAGCGGTTGGGCGTGATCTCTAGCTCAAGCACGGTTTCAACCGGAAAGAGATTCTTCAGTTCCGTTCCCGGGACACTCGACGCATCGAGAATCAGGAGACCCTCGGCATCCTCGGCAAGTTGCAGTTCCTTTGCGCTGCACATCATCCCCTCACTTTCTACCCCGCGGAGTTTTCCGGTTTTGATCTTGAAATCACCGGGCATCACCGCACCAGGCAGAGCAAGCGGAACCTTGTCGCCGATCTTGTAGTTTTTTGCACCACAAACGATCTGGCGTGGTTGTCCCGACCCGTCATCAACTTTACAAACACTAAGTCGATCGGCATTCGGATGTTGGACTGATTCCAGCACCTGTGCAACAACGACTTTTTCGATCGAGACGCCACGCTTCTTCACGCCGGCAACTTCCAATCCCGCACGCCTCAGGAGCGCCTCGAGTTCGGGAACGGAGAGTTGGCAATCAATGTAGTCGCGGAGCCAGTTAAGCGAGATGTTCACAGCAGGATCAAAATTGGTTCAGGAATCGCAGGTCGTTTTCCACAAGCATGCGGATGTCGGGAATGCGCGAAAGGTTCATGGCAAGCCGTTCCAAACCGAAGCCGAATGCAAACCCACTCACCTTGTCGGGGTCATAGACACGATCGCCCCGTTGTTTGCAGATAGCCTCAAAGACGGCTGGATCCACCATGCCGCAGCCGGCTAACTCCATCCACTCGCCTCCGAGCGCTTCGGCTCGAATATCAATTTCGTAACTCGGCTCGGTAAAAGGAAAGAAATGGGGCCGGAATTGAATATCTGTGCCTGAGCCAAATAATTCGCGGAAGAAAAATTCCAGCGTTCCTTTCAAGTCCCCCAGCGTCACTTTTTCTGCCACATAGAGACCCTCCATTTGAGTGAACTGGGCAAGATGAGTGGCATCCACTTCGTCCCGGCGGTAGGCCGACCCGGGGGCAATGATCCGTACCGGTGGCGGAGTGGTCTCCATGACGCGAATTTGCACGCTCGACGTATGCGAGCGTAGCAGACGACCGTCGTGAAGATAAAATGTATCCTGCTCGTTTCGTGCAGGGTGGTCTGGCGGGGTATTCAGCGCGTCAAAGCAATGCCACTCGGTCTCGATGTCGGGACCATCGGCGATGGCGAACCCCATGCGCCGAAAGCACTGCACCGCCCGATCCATAAGCTGGGTCAGCGGGTGGAGCGTGCCTGGGGCGGGAAACGTACCCGGCAGGGACAAGTCAAGGCCAGCGACTGCTGCCGAATCGGCGGCTTCAAGAAGGCGAGCTTGGGATTTCTCCAAGGCACCAGTGACTGCAGCACGAAGATCATTGAGGATTTTCCCAATTTTCGGGCGCTCCTCCTTGGGGACATTCCGCATGCCCTCGCTGAGAGCGGTGACTGCACCGCTTTTACCGAGATATTTCACCCGTGCGGCCTCTAGCAAAGCGGCGGAGTTGGCCGCTGAAATCAAGGCTAGCGCCTCCTCGCGAAGGGCGTCAACTTGCTGTTCCATGGGAAAAGAAGTTCTCCAAGGAGCAGCCGGAGTTCTACCAACGGTAGGTCGTGCAGGCATTTCCCGCATCAAACCACAACATTAGTCTCCGAGCTGCCCCGTGGTGAGATTCCTCAAGCTGCTTTTTTGGCTTCGAGAGCAGCGCGAACCTTCCCGACGATTGTTTTGAAGGTCGCCTCGTCTTGGACGGCGATATCGGCGAGCACCTTGCGGTCGAGGCCGATATTTGCGGACTTGAGGCCCTCGATGAAGCGGCTGTAGGTGATCCCCTCAGCGCGAACAGCGGCGCTAAGACGGGTGATCCACAAGGCGCGGAAAGTGCGCTTGCGATTTTTCCGATCGCGGTAGGCCCAGTATTTGCCCTTCATCTGGGCGTCTTTCGCATAGCGGAAGAGTTTGGAACGGCGACCACGATAGCCTTTAGAGGCTGCGATTACGCGCTTACGGCGGGCACGGCTGGCTGGAGCATTGGTTGCTCTTGGCATGTCTTACTAAACCCCGGCGTTACCGACGGGGCCTCCTTGGAGCGGTTGTTTGTTTGTTTTATATCCCCCGACTCACCGGCTCCGTGATCCTTGGAATATCTCCAAGGCAGTCGAAGGGATCTGGTTTTCTGCGCGCTACGTTAATGGCTGAAAGGCAAATTTGCCTTCACACGATCCACATCGCTCTCATGAACCAAAGCGGATTTTGCCATGTGGCGTTTTTTATTGGCGCTCTTGCTCGCCATCAAGTGGCGCCGGGAGGCGTGGTTGCGAACAACCTTACCGGTTCCGGTGATCTTGAAACGCTTGGCCACGGACTTGCGCGTCTTGCTGCGTGCTATTGATTTTGGCATTGGAAAAGGGGTGGGAGATTACCAAGCGGTCAGTAGGATGCAATCAGTTTTTCGGTTTTTTTACGACTGTGCCATGCTGAACATCCACGTCTCACTCCATCGAGAGGAACATGACATTACCATTGTCATGACCAATTGCCAGTAACGGCAAGAGCGGGTGCCATGCCAGTGAGGCAATGCCGGAGGTGAGCCTTGTGCGCTTGCGTCGGAATTGGCCGGACTCAAAGCTCACCACAAGTAGCGTTCCCTTACCGTCACCGGTGGCTAGTTGTCCTGTTTTTGGAGAAAAAGCCACAGCCAGAACCTCGGATTCACTTCCATCGACCTGGATTGGAGTTGCCCCCTCCGGTCCTTTTTTGCCTTTGCATGGCCAGACTGTCACCACCGGACTTCCTGCGGTGGCCAGACGTTTCGAGTCTGGGGAAAAAGCCATCGTGCGCACTTTGCCTTCGAAGCCTTGAATGTGAAGGGGATGGTCGCGGGGGATATCGTAAACATGAACGCTTGGAGTCTGGTCAGCCGTGGCCAACCAGCGGCCGTCTGCGCTCCACTCGACGCCGAGACACGCCCCGCCCCAATCGAAACGCGCGAATGGGTTGTCCTCACCCACCCGCCACAGGCATGCCCCTCCAGCTCCGGCCGTTGCTATTTCACCGGCTTGCGTTGGACTCCAGCCGAAATCGGCTGCTGAAGCGGGCAAGTCGATCATGTAAAGAGGTTCATTAGCGCCATTCAACACATGCAGGCGCCGATTTTGCGCCACAGCGAATAAGGAATCATCGCAGTTTGATTTCACACGATCGATCATCCCACGCCCGGGAGCCCACTCCTTGCCGGCGCGGCGCACCTTCCCGTCGAACCCGCAAGTCACCGGCTCACCTTGGAACCAATCAGACGAGCCGTTTCCCATGCCATGCCCCGAAAATCGTTCCTTTACAGAACATTCCTCTAAGCCTGCTACAAGAATGTCGCCTGTCGATGGAGTGACCAGCAATTTTGCGGCATCGCGGCTCCACTTCAGGGAGAGAATATTGTCTCCGGCTTCGAATTCCCCGAGGTTTTTCATGCGAGGCACATGCGGAAACCGGCATTCAACGCCTCGCGGTTGAGATTGCGACCGATGAAGACCACCGCATTCTTTCGCGGGCGCCCAGCCCAGGGCCCCCCGCTAGCGGCATCGACGAGCATGTGCACTCCCTGAAAGACCACGCGATCGGCCTGATTTTTTACCGCGAAGACCCCTTTCATCCGGAAAATATCCTTCCCCTGCTCGCGGACGAGCTTAGAGATCCAGTCGTTGAGCTTTCGCCCATCGCACTCCCCCTCGGCTTCGATCCCTACGCTGAATATCTCTGAGTGGTGGTGATGGTGGTGCCCATGCGCATCCAGAAAATGAGGATTCACCTCCACGGCGCGGTCCAGATTGAATCCACCAACCTCGAGAACTTTCGCAATGTCGATGTCAGCGCGTGTGGTGCGATGGATTGTTGCCAGCGCATTGATGCCGCGAACCCGTTGTTCCAGAGCATCCAGATTTTCCTCGGGCACGAGATCGCACTTGTTCAGCACGATCACATCAGCAAAGGCAACCTGTTCCTCCGCCTCATGCGTTTGTTCAAGTTGTCCAACGATATGGTGTGCATCGACGAGCGTTACCACGCCATTCACAATGGTTTTTTCCCGGAGTTCGTCATCGACAAAAAAAGTCTGCACCACCGGGCCCGGGTCGGCTAGGCCGGTCGTCTCAATGAGGATATGGTCGAATTTGTCGCGGCGCTTCATCAGATTGCCAAGGATCCGGATCAAATCACCCCGCACCGTGCAGCAGATGCACCCGTTGTTCATCTCAAAGAGCTCCTCGTCAGTGCTGATGACGAGTTCATGATCGATGCCCACCTCACCGAATTCATTTTCAATCACGGCGATTCGCAGCCCGTGCTTTTCAGTGAGGATGCGGTTGAGGAGCGTTGTTTTTCCCGAACCGAGAAAGCCCGTGAGAATCGTGACTGGGATACGTGACATGGCGTGGAGTAACGAAAAAAACGCCCTCGCTGGAAAGTGAAAACCATCATGAAGCCGTCATGCAGGAATTGGTTGCCCTCGCTGTTTTTGCCCATTTGCCATACTCTCCATAAAAATTCCATTGAGCAGGAACTACCAGCGGACCACCCTCTGCCATGCCGGAGCGGTATATTTCTTTTTTCAAACTCCATAAATCGCTTGCCTCCGCCGCGCTGCACACGAATTTTCCAACCATGGCCACTTACGTCTATGAAACCATTCCCTCAGAGCCTGAGGAACCTGTGCGAACCTACGAGATCCAGCAAAGCATGAAGGACGATGCGCTCACCACACATCCAGACACTGGTGAACCGATGCGCCGCATCATCACCGGGGGCCTCGGCATCATGACCTCCGGCAAAAGCGGCGGCACGTCTGCGCCCCCTGGTGTCCATGGTTGCGGAGCCTCCTGCGGGTGTGGATAAAATTTATGCGTCCGAAGCGTAGGCCTTGATTCAACTGCCACCGCCGCCCATCGTGCCCGCCTCCATGCTTTACCGCCGCCTTGTCCTCACCAGCTTCTCAAAATTCCGCCTGGGAAAACTTTCGGTGACCCTGCCCGATGGAATCCGATGCACCTATGGCGGACTTGCTGAGGTGCCACAGGCCGAGTTCAACATCCTCCACGAGAACTTCTTTAAGCGCTGTGTGCTTCAAGGTCCGATCGGCTTCGCTGAATCCTACTTGGCAGGCGAGTGGACCACCCCCGATCTAGTAAAAGTTATCGCTTGGTTCATCCTCAATGCCGACGATGCCGATGCCCTGCAAACCCGATCCTCACGCCGTACTGGTGCATTCAACCTTCTGAATTTTGCCAATCGCCTCTTCCATTTGAGGCGCCCGAACAGCCTCCGGATGAGCAGGGAAAACATCCGCGAACACTACGACCTTTCCAACGAATTCTTCCAGCTTTGGCTCGACTCCACGATGACCTACTCGAGCGCGTATTTTGAACACGCTGACGAACCGCTGGAGGCTGCCCAAAACCGCAAATACGATAAGCTCTGCCGCCGACTCCATATCATTCCCTCCGATAGCGTGCTTGAGATCGGCTCAGGTTGGGGCGGTTTTAGCATGCACGCCGCACGGAATTTTGGATGCCGCGTCACCACGGTCACGATCTCCCAACAGCAATACGACGAAGCAGCACGTCGCATCCGCGAAGCAGGCCTTGCAGACAGGATCCAACTCCTTCTTTGTGACTACCGAGACCTGCGTGGGCAATTTGACAAGATTGCCTCGATCGAAATGCTCGAAGCAGTGGGCGACAAATATGTCGATGGCTATTTCGCAAAAATTGAAGAACTCCTCGCCCCGCGCGGCATCGCCGCCCTCCAAGCAATCCTCTGCCCCGACAACCAATACCCCATCCTGCGCGATGGAGTTGATTTCATCCAAAAACACATTTTCCCTGGCTCGCTCCTCATGTGCAACGCCCGCATCGGCCAGGCCCTACGCGCCTGTGGCGACCTCAACCTGTTCGACTACGAGGACATGGGCCCGCACTACGCGCTCACCCTCAAACGCTGGCGGGACACGTTCGAGCAAAAACTCGAGGCAGTCCGCGCATTGGAATTCGACGAGGTGTTCATCCGTAAATGGCGTTACTACCTCGCCTACTGTGAAGCGGCCTTCGGCACCCGTCATATCACAGTCGCCCAATTTGCCATCACCCGCCCGGACAACCTCTCGATCCCGACATCAATCTACCGGCTCCCGGACTGAACGCCTTCCATCACCCCAATCCGGAATAGCGCTACCGAGCGCCTCAGCGTCTCAATTAGTGATTTTCCACTAAATACTCTTTCGCTAAGGCCGGGAATGATTCGACTTAGTCGGAAGCCCAATCCCCATTGCGAGCAAGCGCGGACGCGTCGGAAAAGAACAGCTTCCGAGGCGATCGCGTTTTTCAAGCTCCTCGCCTACACGAAAAAATAGTAACCTGCTTAGCTCTGGATCCGCCTCTCGAGGCACCGGATTCACAATTGCCACCGCCGTTGTTTTTCATAAAGTCTCTTCCAGTAAATCTGTTGTCATCACCCGCCACGACAACCCCCGCGCCGTTCTCCTCTCCGTCGCGCAATACGAAGCACTCACCGGACACGCCGCCGACCTCCACCTTCACACCTCCACCTTCACGCCGCCGACCGCAAACAATCCCGGGAGCACATCGCTTTGAAGAGCCTTATTCACTGGGCCGGGAGCCCAAGGCGCCGAATAATATTTCATAGCATCCGGCTTTCATAGAAGGTGCCCTTTCATGAATCCGCTCCCGCTAGTTGCTGCAGGAACAGCTCTCGCCATGGCCATGATGGTGCTTGTCTGGTTTTTCGCCCGGCGGATGGATAATGCCGGCATCGTGGATATCTGGTGGGCGTTCGGGTTCACTCCGGTAGCACTGTTTTACGGGGTTTTTGGAAGCGGTCACATGATGCGAAACGGCCTTATCGCCGCGATGATCTGTGTGTGGAGCCTGCGTCTCGGCATACATCTCCACAAACGGGTTATGGCCCACCATCCACAGGAAGACCCACGCTACACCGAACTCCGAAAGCGCTTTCCAAAACATACTTGGCTCATGTTTTTCGGTTTTTTCCAACTCCAAGGGGTATTGATCGGCCTCTTGTCACTGCCTGTTGCCCTCGCCTGCGCGAACCCCTCGCCAGGCATCGGAATGTTTGAAATCGCCGGGTTGCTCCTCTGGCTTCTGGCCATCGGCGGCGAATCCATCGCTGATATGCAACTCGCGATCTTCAAAGCACATCCCGCCGCTAAAGGGCGCGTGTGCGATTTCGGACTCTGGAAATACTCACGCCACCCGAACTACTTCTGCGAGTGGATCGTGTGGATTGCTTACTTTGTCTTTGCGCTCGGATCGCCTTGGGCATGGGTTGGCCTAGCAAGCCCGTTGCTCATGCTGTTTTTTCTCACACGCGTGACCGGCATCCCGCCGGCCGAAGCCCGCGCACTGGCTACCCGCGGTGATACCTACCGCGACTACCAACGCCGCACGAGCGCCTTCATCCCCTGGTTCCCAAAATCATGATCAAACTCGACGACCTCCTAGCCAGAAACCTTCTGCCCGATGCCGCAATACGGTTTGGCATTCGCAACCTGCTCGCCAAAAAGCTCCGCGAGGAAACCCGCGAAAATGCCGTTGCCCAATCCGAAGCACTTGCCGTTTTTGTGGATGAACTCAAACGCAACCCGATTGCGATCAAGACAACCGCGGCAAATGAGCAGCACTACGAGGTGCCAACAGAATTCTTCAAACTCGTCCTCGGTCCCCGCATGAAATACAGCTCGGGATTCTGGCCCCGCGAGGATACGACGTTTGCGGAATCCGAGGAGGCGATGCTATCGCTCTCGTGCGAACGCGCAGAACTTGCCGACGGTCTCGACATTTTGGAGCTCGGTTGCGGTTGGGGGAGCCTCACACTGTGGATGGCCGAAAAATACCCCACGGCACGCGTCACCGGCGTCTCAAATTCCTCTACCCAAAAAATCCACATCGAAGCCGAGGCCGCTCGGCGTGGATTAGGGAATGTGAGAATCTTCACTGCCGACATGAATGCTTTTGAAGCCGGTGACTCTGCATTTGATCGAGTGGTCTCGGTGGAAATGTTCGAGCACATGAAAAATTACCAACTGCTCATGGCAAAGGTTGCTCGCTGGCTACGGCCCGGGGGCAAGCTCTTCATTCATATTTTTACCCACCGGGAATTGGCCTACCACTTTGAAGGAAAAGATCCCTCGGACTGGATCACGCGATACTTCTTCGAGGGCGGCACGATGCCCTCGGACGACCTTCTCCTTTATTTCCAGGACGACCTTTCGATCGAGAAACACTGGCGCGTCTCTGGATCCCACTACCAACGCACCTCCGAGGCATGGCTGGATAAAATGGATGCAAATGAAGCGTCTGTAACTCCGATCCTTCAGAAAACCTACGGCGTGGACCAGGCCGCAAAGTGGCGCGCCTACTGGCGAGTTTTCTTCATGTCCTGTGCTGAACTCTGGGGCTTTCGCGGCGGCAACGAATGGCTCGTGAGCCACTACCGTTTCGCCAAACGCCACTGAGCGACCCATTCGGCGGAACCTTGTGAAAATCAGAGAAAAAGATTGCTGCCTTCCCCGCGGCGCATAGAGTCACTCTCCCTCGCAAGCGGCCGTGGTGGTCGCACGCCGTTATTTATTACCTACTAAATCCCGGTTGCGAACAAGAAACAGGAACCATCAACCATATGTCAGCACTGCAAGAATTGATCGCCAACTCGATCAAGAATTATCGCGAAGGAAGTATCGTCAAGGGCCACATCCTTGAGATTCGAAACAGGGAATTCCTAGTGGATATCGGATACAAAAGCGAAGGCGTCATCCCCGCCTCGGAATTCGACGATCCCGACTCCGTCGAACTCGGCGACGAAATCGAAGTTTTACTCGAACGCCTTGAAAATGATGAGGGCATGGTCGTCCTCTCAAAGGAAAAAGCCGCCCAGCGTCAAAACTGGGAGAAAATCGTTGGCGTCTTTAAAGGCGACGGCCTCATCAAGGGCAAAGTCCGCTCGGCCGTTAAAGGCGGACTGATGGTGAACGTGGGCGTGGAAGCATTTCTCCCCGCATCACAAATCGACATCGTCCCGCCAAAAGATCTTACGCCGTTTGTCGGCAATGTCTACGATTTCAAAATCGTCAAAATCAACGAGGACCGCAAAAATGTCGTTCTCAGCCGCCGCGAAATCATCGAGCAGGAACGCTCGGAAAAACGCCAAACCTTCCTCTCTGGGGTCAAGATCGGCGACCAGATCTCCGGTACGGTCAAAAACATCACTGACTTTGGCGCGTTTATCGACCTTGATGGCATCGACGGTCTCCTCCATGTCACTGACATGTCTTGGGCCCGCCTCACCCATCCGTCTGAACTCATTAAAGTTGGCCAGCAGCTTACTGTACAAGTCCTCGACATCAACAAGGATAAAGAGCGCGTTTCACTTGGCCTTAAGCAGATGCAATCGAACCCATGGGATAAGATCGAGGAACGCTTCCCGGTCGGCCAGAAGGTCTCAGGCAAGGTCACGAACCTCATGCCCTACGGCGCTTTCGTGCAAATCGAAGAGGGTGTCGAAGGTCTTATCCACGTCTCAGAACTATCTTGGACCAAGCGTATTGCCCGTCCTTCGGATGTCCTCACCCTCGGCCAAGATGTCGAAGCACTTGTGCTCGGCGTCAACAAAGACGAGCAGAAGATCTCACTCGGTGTCCGCCAACTTGAGCCGAATCCTTGGGATGAGATTGAACTTCGTTACATGATCGGCAAGCAGGTCAAGGGCAAGGTACGCAACATGACTGCTTATGGTGCCTTCATTGAACTTGAAGAGGGCATCGACGGCATGATTCACGTCTCCGATCTCTCTTGGACTCGTAAGATCAACCACCCTTCTGAGATGCTCAAAAAAGGTGACGAGATCGAAGCTGTTGTCCTCGATATCGACAAGACAAACCAACGCATCAGCTTGGGAGTCAAGCAACTTGACGATGATCCTTGGAAGGAGATCGATGGCCGTTTTCGTATCGGCGATCTCGTCAAGGGCACCGTCAGCAAACTCACCAACTTCGGTGCCTTCGTCCAACTTCAAGACGATATTGACGGCCTCGTGCACATCTCGCAAATCAGCGAAGACCGTGTCGAGAAGGTCAAGGACGTCCTTAAAGTCGGCCAAGAAGTCGAAGCCCGTGTCATCAAAGTGGACAAAGCTGAGCGCCGCATCGGTCTCTCGGTTAAAGCCGCCAACTACAGTGAGGAAGCTATTCGCAAGGAAGCTGAGGCATTCGACACACTCCGCCCAGGCGAAGACATGGTCGGCCTCGATCAGGCATTCCAGTTTGCGGAGGACGAATATCGTCCAGGCGAATCGAATAAATAATCGCATCGCATTCCCGAATCCTCACGTAGATTCAATATAATGGAAAAACCTGAAATCACTGCCTACCTGAAAACCCACTGCGGCTGGAGCCGCGGTGTGCGGGCCGCGTTCGAGAAACATGACCTTCCCTACACCGAGAAGGACATCATTCAGAACCCGGACTTCCGCTTTGAAATGGAGCAACTCAGCGGCCAACCGCTGTCGCCCTGCGTCAGCATCAATGGAATAATGCTCGCCGACATCAGCGGCGAGGAGGTCGAGGCCTACTTGCTTGAACAAGGCTTGGTCGGCCAAACCTCCAATTCCACCGATGTGCCGCTAAATGCGCCATGCTCCGACGAGGAGCACGCTTCCATGGTCCGTCTCAAGTAGGAGCACCTAAGGCAATCAACACCCAAAAAAGACCGCTACGGATTCCGTGGCGGTCTTTTTCTTTTCCCATACTGCCGCTACGGTAATCTCACGTGTGTTGAAAAAAACGCGACGCAATCATACTCAGCCCAGCAAGTGCGACAAAAAGCCTCCTCATGCCGAGTATCGCATTGTGCCAATCGACAGCACTCCCCTTTGCAACGAGGCCCTCGGAGCGGCAAGAACTGCCATGCGGGAGATTTCCCGCTTGAATAAACAGATCGCGGAGTTCGAGCGCACTATCGAACCAGCTTTCTCTCGATGGGAACGGGATAATATCGGGGAACTTCTTTCCCGCGAATCGGAGCTGGAAGCCAAGATCGAAGCACTTTCCGAATTGATTGAATTCGCCACCATTCAGGCGTTCTTTACCGGGAAAGATCCCTATGAGATCTATGCAAAAGCCGCTAAGGGCAAAGCTTCAAGCGCGCCTGAAGACAAGCACGCCGAAGCCACAGAGGATACTGACCAGCGCGAAGATGAGGCGCGGGCTCGCGATGCAGGCTACAGCCCGGAGGAACAAGATTTCCGGGCGCACCTCCGCACTATTTTTGGGAGAGACCCCGACAGCATGCGCAAAGCCGAATACAGGCACATGTTTTCAGAATACAAAACATGGCGGGCAAAATTTGAGGAAACCACGGCAGCTGCAGCGAGCGCGAAAGCGAAGGATATCCCTGCACGCATCAAGGAACTCTACCGCCACCTCGTCCGGCGCCTCCACCCGGATTCCGGAACACAAGCCGATCCATTTTTTGCGAGCCTTTGGCACGACCTGCAGGAAGCCTATAACAATCGTGACTTGGAGCGACTGGAAATCCTTCTTACAATTACAGAAGTGAACAAAGGGGGTGATTCCATCAATTCCTCTCTTTATCATATCAGGTTGGTAGCAAAAAAAATGACATCTACCCTGTTCGGCCTCGAAAAACGATTTGCTGGAATTCGCAAATCCGATGCCTGGAAATTCTGGCATGTAAATGATCGCCGACAGGCAGAGATTAAATTCCGAAAGGCTGCCAAAGAGCGTGTGGAGGATGCTGAAATGGACCTCGCGAAGCTTGAGGCTGAAATCGCACACTGGAAATCTGAAGCCCTTCAAAAGCAACCAAATCCACCGCGGAAATCGGATTTGAAAAGCCCGAAACCATTGGGCTCCTCCCTTCAAAAAACATCTCTGCGCAAAAAATCTCCATCATCAACCACAAGCCAGACATCCTTCGATTTTTGAAATGAATGCCGCAATCCTCGTCTCTGCCGGATCGAGTTCCCGTATGGGATTTGATAAACCCACCGCTCCACTGTGCGGTGTTCCGCTTGTCGTTCATTCGTTGCGCGCCATCCAAGATTGCGTGGACATCACCGTGGCTGTGCTTGTCTGCGCAGAATATCGTACCGATGAATTTACCAGACTAGCCGCTCCATTTTCAAAATTTCGTCATATCGTTGCCGGTGGGGCGGAACGCGGGACTTCAGTTCTTCATGGCCTGCAGGCCCTTTTGTCAAATCCACCCCTTTTTGTAGCCGTGCACGATGCCGCAAGGCCTCTTGCTTCTCCGGCCTTGTTCTCAAAAGTCCTGGCTGCCGCCGTGTCCCATGGAGCTGCCTCGGCGGCTCAACCCGTCTCCGACTCGCTCCACCGCGCCGACGCCTCCGGCCTTCTTCATCAGACAGTTCCCCGCACTAATCTTTTTGCGATGCAAACTCCACAGGCTACCCGTTTTGATCTCCTTGTCTCTGCCTTGCAATCCCGTCATATAGCCGCCACCGATGATGTTTCCGCCCTCATCGCGGATGGCGTCCATGTGCTTCCGCTTATTCACGAAACACCGAATATCAAGATCACCTACCCGGCAGATCTTTTGTTGGCGGAAGCCCTGAAAATGACGATGCCTTCTGCCAGTATCCCATCATGAAAACCAAAAACCTCCTCGATATCCTTGCCACTCCCAGTCCCTCCGGATGGGAACGCGACGGCCAGAAACTCTGGATCAAAAATGTTAACCCCGTCTCCGACAAGGTGGAATCCGATCCGCATGGCAATGCCTGGGCTGTCCTTGAGGGCTCAGACCCATCAGCTCCCCGTGTCATGCTCGAGGCCCATGCTGATGAGATTGGATTCATCGTCCGCCATATTGATGAAAAGGGCTTTCTCTCATTGGGGCCAATCGGAGGGTCTGACCGCACTCTTGCTTCGGCCCGTCGGGTGCGCCTCTTCGGCTCCAAAGGAATTGTCCAAGGGGTTATCGGCAACACAGCCATCCACCTGCGCGACACCTCAAAAGACAAGCCGGCGGAGTGGAAGGATCTCTTCATTGATATCGGGGCATCAACCGCGAAGGAGGTCGAAAAACTTGGCATCCGCGTGGGTACGCCAGCGATTTTTACAGATGATGCCATCGAGGCTGGAAAAGACCGTATTGTGGGGAGAGCTCTCGACAATCGCATCGGTGGATATGTCTTGGCCCACGTACTGGCCGAGCTTCATGCCTTGAGGAAACGACCGGCAGCTTCAACTTTTGCGGTGAATGCCGTCCAAGAGGAACTCGGCTGCCATGGCGCCCGCATGGCCGCCCACCGCATCAGGCCCGCAGTAGCCCTTGTCTTTGATGTCACTCACGCTACAGACACTCCAGGCATCAACGCGAAACAACACGGCCTGGTGGAACTCGGCCACGGGCCCTCAATCGCCCACGGAGCGGCAAACCATCCGCTCGTCATGCAGCGGCTCATCGAGGTGGCCTCAACCCTTAAGATCCCCATCCAACATGAGGCGGTCTCACGCAGCACCAGCACGGATGCCGATGTTATCTACACTTCTCGAGACGGCATCCCATGTGGACTGATTTCGATCCCACTTCGCTACATGCACTCACCGGTTGAAACAATCTCTCTTGAGGATGCAAAAAATGCTGCACGGCTCGCTGCCGGATTCATCCGCAGCTTGACCAAGGAGGATACCTTTCGCGTATTGGATTGAGTGATCAAAAGGGTGGCTCCTTAAGGTATTTCTTGTTAATCAACAATCCACTTTCCGCCCCATGGATGACTCCCAGCCCGATTCAATGACTCTCACCCACGTCGATGATTACCTCGCCGTAGGCAAGGAGTCCGGTGCCTCCGATATCCACCTCAGCGTTAACTCACCTCCCGTCTGGAGACGCTATGGACTGTTGGAGCCAATGTGGGCACAAGCACCAAACCTGACTCCAGAGGCCACTGAGAGCCTTACCCTGGGATTCCTCCAACCGGGCCAGATCGAACAACTCAATTCCCGGGGTGATGTTGACTTTGCATACTCCACCGGTATCGGAAGATTCCGTGCAAGCGTGGTGCGTCAACGAACCGGCCACGATCTTGTTTTTCGTATTATCGGCGACTCGGTGCGCTCGATGGATGAGCTCGGACTCCCGGATCAACTTAAACTCCTCACGGAGTTTCATAACGGCCTTGTGCTTGTGACCGGCTCGGTGGGCAGCGGCAAAAGCACCACGCTGGCGTCACTTGTTGACCAAATTAACCGGAGCCGCCAGGACCATATCATCACGCTTGAAGACCCGATCGAATATATCATTCCCTCGCGGGGATGCCATGTCACCCAGCGGGAGGTCCACACCCATACAAAATCATTTGCAAATGCCCTTCGCGGAGCTCTTCGGGAAGACCCCGATGTCATCATGGTGGGGGAAATGCGCGACCTTGAGACGATCTCGCTTGCGATCACAGCCTCTGAGACCGGCCACCTTGTGCTTGGCACCCTCCACACCAGCAATGCCGCGCGCACCCTTGACCGCCTTCTGGATGTCTTCCCAACCGACCAACGCGATCAAATCCGCATCATGGTCAGCGAATCCCTCCGTGGAATCGTCTCACAACAACTCATTCCCCGCGCCGACGGCAATGGCCGTGCTCTTGCGATGGAAATCCTCATGAATACACCGGCGATCGGAAACGTCATCCGGGAAGGCAAGACATTCATGCTCCCTGGCATCATTCAGACAGGTAAAAAATTGGGCATGAAACTTATGGATGATGCGATTGCGGATTTGTTCCAATCGGGGATCATCTCCGCAGAGGAGGCCGTCTACCGGGCGGAGCAGAAGAACGATATGATCAATCTTACTGGTTACTCGGAAAGTTAACCTCACCCTAAAGCACCCCACTTAATACTTCTTCCGGATGCCATACATCGACCAGTTTTTCCAAGTCCTCGTGGAAAGCGGAGCCTCGGACCTCCATCTTGCCGAAGCCCAATCTCCCAAAGTCCGACAGCACGGCGAAATCGTCCCGATCCGGGAAGAACCACTCACCCGAGAAGAAATGAGCTATATGCTCAGTGAGATCTGCTCACCTGAAAAATGGGAGCGCTTTGAAGAACACGGTGACCTCGATTTTGCTTATGAGATGGATGAAAATAATCGTTTCCGTTGCAACTATCTCAAGCAGACCCATGGCTACGGAGCTGTTTTTCGAATCATCCCCACAAAAATTAAGACGCTCGAGGACCTGCGCGTTCCCGAGATAATCAAGTCATTTGGTCATATGCGTGGAGGGATCGTGCTGGTTACCGGGCCGACTGGATCAGGCAAGAGCACAACCCTTGCCGCGCTCATCGATTATATTAACACGAACTTCTCGCGTCACATCGTCACCATCGAGGAGCCAATCGAATTCGTTCACCGCAACAAGCGCAGCATTATTACTCAACGCGAGGTTCCGGAGCATGCAGAATCGTTTCCCGCTGGCTTGAAAGCGGCACTCCGCGAGGATGCAGATATTGTGCTTGTTGGTGAAATGCGCGACCTCGAAACCATCTCGCTGGCGCTTACCGCTGCCGAAACCGGCCTCCTCGTCTTTGGGACGCTCCATACCAATAATGCGCGGAAAACGGTGGACCGCATGATTGATGTCTTCCCTAGCGACCAGCAGGCTCAAGTCCGCACCATGCTTTCCGCATCCCTGCGAGGAGTCGTTGCCCAATTACTCATGAAAAAGCACGATGGCTCAGGCCGGGTTGCGGTAAACGAAATCCTCATCGTTAACAATGCAGTCGCGGCTATCATTCGCGAGGGAGCGACCCAGAAACTCCAGGATGTCATTGTCGCAGGCAAGGGACAGGGCATGCAGTTCATGGATGACGCCATTTGGGAACAACTCCTTGCGGGCGCCATTTCCGCACAAGAGGCCTACATGAAAGCCATCGACAAGGCCCGCTTCCAACCTTACCTGCCGCCAGAGGATGCCGCCTTGGCGAATGTGGCGGGAGCTTGACGTTGGCCGCTCCAACGACCCTCTTTCAACGCCATATCGGGATCGACTATTCCGGCGCAGGCGCCCCCGAATCCCGCCTGCCTGGAATTCGTGTCTTCGAATCCTCGCCGCTCCTTCCACCCCATGAAGTTCGATTTGGGCATCACTGGTCGCGCCGTGAACTTGCCCAGTGGTTGAGCCATGAAATCAACTCTCAAGGACCCGCCATCATCGGGATCGACCACGGCTTTTCATTCCCTCTAGCCTATATGGAAAAATACAATCTGGGGCCAACTTGGGGGGATTTATTGATCGATTTTACAACCCATTGGCCCACTGCGGCTCTCGGCGCTCGTGTTAGCGACATTCGCAAAGGGAGTGGCGCGGCACGGCTGGGCAGTCCACGCTGGAAGCGCCTCTGCGAATACCGCTCCGGTTCTGCAAAGTCGGTCTTCCACTTTGGAGTGCCGGGATCGGTCGCCCACTCGACGCATGCTGGAATTCCATGGCTTCACAATTTCCGCACCCTTTTCGCATCAAGCATTCATTTCTGGCCCTTTGACAACTGGGCTCCTCGACCCGGCGTCTCAGTGATTGCGGAAATCTACCCCTCTCTTTGGAAATCAAGATACCCCCGCCCCGATCTCACCGGAGACCAACTAGATGCCTTCGCCACCTCATCATGGCTTCGAGATGCGGATATCTCAGGCGAACTTTCTGCAGCCTTCCACCCGAACTTAACTTCCCATGAACGAGTTCAAGCGGGTCTCGAGGGCTGGATTCTTGGCGTATACTGACAACCCTCACGGAAGGTTCTGCAAGGCGTCCACAAGGATTGACTCCGTAAGTAATTCTGGGAGCACCACAGGATGCGCAGCCTCACCGGGAGGATAAATCACGTAAAAAGGGACTCCTACACGGCCAAAAGATTTCAGAGCAGCGGTGATCTCGGGGTTTGCATTCGTCCAATCCGCCTTCATCGCCAAGACGCGCTTTTCCTTCAGCAGCTCCCGCACTTGGGGCGTTTCGATCGCTGTACGCTCATTGAATTTGCAGGTGATGCACCAATCCGCCGTGAAATCGACGAATACCGCACGCCCAGTCGCAATCTCTTTTTCAAGTCGTTCCTTTGAAAAGGGAGCCCAGCCAATTCCACCAATATCCTGTGCGCCTATGCCGGCAAACTTTTTGCCTAACGCCCACCATCCGCCACTGAGACACACCCCCACGATCAGTGCCAGGATGGCCAACCGCCTACCCTTCGTCCCTACCGGTCCGCAAAAAGATCCATAGAGCCAACACGCAAAAGCAAGGCAAAGGAGAAATACTGTGAACCACAAAATGCCCGCCACTCCACGTTGGCCTCCGAGCACACTAAGAATCCATATGAGCGTTGCAAAAAGGGGAAAGGCCATGAATTGGCGCAGGCGTTCCATCCACGCGCCCGGCTTGGGCAGAAATCGCAACCACCCAGGCTTGGCGCTCAGCAACACATAAGGCAACGCCATACCAAAAGCGACCGAGGCAAACATTGCAAAAATAACTGCGCCGGATTGACCAAATGCAAACCCCAGCGCACTCCCTAAAAATGGGGCAGTACAAGGCGTAGCCAACAATGTTGCAAAGACCCCTTGAAAAAATGCACCACCCATCCCACTCCCCGAGCCGGCTGATTCCATCGCTGTTGCCGCCCGCCCAGGAAGCACGATCTCAAATACGCCAGCCAAATTCAGCGCGAAGACAAATACGATCGATCCGATCACCACATTGAACCAGGGATTCTGAAACTGGAATGCCCACGTGACCTCCGCGCCACCGGACCTCAATGACACTACAATCAGTGCCAACCCCAAAAACCAAGCGAAGATCCCGCCCGCAAAGGCCAACCCGTGGGAAAGAATTCTCCACCTCGATTCGCCTGCCTGCCGAATGAATCCGAAAATCTTGAGTGAGATGACCGGCAATACGCAGGGCATCAGGTTCAAAATCATGCCGCCCAAAAATCCGTAGAACAAGGCAAGCCAGAACCCTATCACCTCGCCATACCTCACCTTCTCCTCTCCACCTCCAGCATGGATGATTTCATCGACCACCCACGCGCTCCGTGTCGGTCCTCTTTCCATCACCAGCACCCCGCTGAATGGCCCTTCGACTGAAATCTCCACCCCATTTGTTCCAACATTTTGAGGATGTCCCACGATCTGGTTTTCAGATGGCAGGGGGAATAATTCGATCCGGGCTCCCTCAGGTACTCCCTCGAGTTGTAAATGCAACATTTTCCCCGAACGCATCCAATTGAGATGAAAAGGCACGGGGTCTGTCGATGGCACTTGGGCGCGAAATTCCTCGAAAACCGCATCATTTGCTGGAATAGCCTGCCGCCCCACCGGAAGACTCAGCGACACGGCCGCATCGCCGGGAATACAAATATCCTCGCAAACCAGCCATGAAACCTTCGCCTTCAACTCAATCTCGCCAGCCAACTGCGCTGGCGGTGTTATTGTGGCGAGCAGCAATACCTTGTCTGTGTAAGCATAGGTCAGGATCCCTCCCGACTCGATCTTTGCCTCCGGTGCAGGCCACTTAAGCGGCCCGGCAACAAACCCGGTTGGCAATTCCCATTCAACCCGCGTTGGCAACCCTGCATCCCCGCTATACTCCCAGTATGTGTGCCAGCCAGGGGCCATCTCGAGCAACACTCCAACCTCAAACGCCTTCCCAGGCACCACAGCCTCGGTGTCGGCGAGCAATGTTGCGACCACCAAAGGCTTCCCCTCACGCTCCTGCGCTGGCGCCACCAAAGCAGCAGCAAGCACCCACGCGGCTATCATTAACATACGGTGAACCATCTCACCAACTAACCACACACCACCCAAGCCGCAAACCGCCAATTAAGAATTGTGCGTGTCTGCGTAAATATCGCATGGCCATTTGGATGATACTGACGTTTCAACTCAAAGCGCCCGATAGCTTTCCCTGGTCGTATTCATCACTGACCCGCCCCATCCATGCCCGCGGATCTGCTGCAATGTTTACATTTTTGCTTCCACGATACGCGGAGGTAAAAATGCAATATGTACCTTGTTCATCTTCTTCCCTTTTTGAAAAAGCATCGTATCTGCGGTTGTCACGGGAGCGCGCCGGGTGCATAATTTACGCACTTTTTAAAACATGC
>ERZ889217.194-NODE-194-length-40093-cov-23.065038_pt1 | contig 40093 bp, 38 predicted proteins | sample MGYA00521098_ERZ889217 | MGnify/ENA primary metagenome ERZ889217 (study PRJEB32303, sample SAMEA104408613) | aquatic metagenome | biome: Brackish water; feature: Pelagic; material: water | place: Baltic Sea | collected 2014-06-10T22:04:00 | depth 2,362 m ... | reverse complement strand
AAAAAAACCAGAAGTTAAGCCAGAGATAAAACCAGAATTGAAGCCTGAATTGAAGTCCGCAGATAAACGTGAGACAAAGCCAGAACCAGATGAAGGTCACAGGGCGAATGTTATTCAGTTGTTCGGCAGAACTTCACGGCGCTTGCATCCTTCGACTGATGAACCCTCATCTGAAGTGCCAGAAGTAAAACCAGATGTAAACCCAGTTGCCCAAACGCTCGACACAACTTCGAAGTCTGAGCAGATACCTGCAGCTGAAAAGATTGAACCCGTTGAGCCTGAAACTGCAAAGCCTGCTGCACTAACGGCAAAAGTAATCTCGCCGAAAAAGTCAAATGTTGATGATCTTTTTGCCAAGTTACGCCAGGCAAGCGCGAGTTCTGTCGCGAGTTCGGTCAAGCAAATTGCGCCAGTTCAGAAAAAAATTGCCGAATCTGACAAAGCGACTACAACAGCCAATTCAACATCGGTTTTGACCAAGCCTGACCCGAAGATATTTTCGAAGCGGGATGAAGCACTCAACCCGATAATCGAGGCTCTCACTAAAAAACTTAAGCGCGTTCTCGCCGACGAAGAGAACTCGTTACTTAATTATCTGCAAAACAAAAAAGCTCAGGTTGCATTAGAGACGGTTCTGCCAAGTTTTGATAGTCAAGTTCAAAGTTTTGTTGAAGCCACTAACAAAGACTTGATTGAAGCCGCAATGGCTGGCGCACAGTCACTCTCAAAGAGTCTCAAAGCCGATCTGAGAAAAAAAATCAGCAACACAGCCGTGATGCAAGTTATGTCCAAAAAACTTGCTGATGCGATCGTGCTTCCATTGCGAACGCGAATTCAGAAATGCGTCGAAAAGAGCGCCGGAGACACGAGCGAGATGTCAAATTTGATTCGCACCGTTTATCGCGAATGGAAAATGCAGCAGATAGATAAACTTGTCAGCGATATTGCTCGTCTTGCTTACAGTCGCGGTGCATATCTGGTTCTTGACGCCGGTACGAAAGTTTGTTGGATGGTTGATCCGAATGGTCCTGCGTGCGCAGATGCCGAAGATAATTCGCTCGCGGGCACAATCGCACTTGGAGAAAACTTTCCTACTGGGCACGAACATCCTGTCGTTCACGCAGGATGTCGTTGTCTCGTAGTTCCAACACAGAGGTAGTCTTCGTCTCATGCGGAACTCATCTGACTTACCTAGATTCCCTCGTCCTCGTGGCGCATCTGGTGGAGGCTTCGGCTTCAAAGCGTTTAAAAAGGGCCGTGCAATTTGGACGGTCATTTTTGCAGTTTTTGTAGTCGGTGGAATTTCGGCTCGGAGCATTTCGGGTTTCTATGTTGACTTGCTGTGGCACGACGTGTTGGGTCGAACCGATATTTTCTGGGGAGTAATCACAACAAAGATTTCATTAGCCGGGATATTCGTTGCGGTTTTCGCAGTAGTGATGTTGATTAATCTGTGGCTTGCCGACCGACTCGCCCCAAAAAATGTGCCGGTTTCTGCGGAGCAACAAGTTCTTGCCGGATATCGACAACTTGTCGCAAAGCGTCAATGGCTTGTCCGAATTGTCATCTCAGTTTTGCTCGCGCTTCTTGTCGGATTGCCAGCAGCGGCCCAGTGGCAAGATTGGCAATTGTTTCGCCATGCCCAACAGTTCGGCATTCAAGACCCGCTATTTTCTCGTGATTTAAGCTTCTACATTTTCCGTCTACCATTTCTCGAATTTTTAGTTAGTTGGTCGTTTGCGGCACTTCTCCTAATCACCCTTGTCACAACGATGATCCACTATTTAAATGGTGCGATTCAGATGCAATTGCAAGGTCAACGGGTTACACCGCAAGCCAAAGCGCATCTTTCTGTATTGTTCGCTCTTATCGCGCTGTCACGAGCAGCGTCGTATTGGCTCGGTCGATTTGAATTAACGCGATCAACTCGTGGTGTGGTGCAGGGTGCAACTTATACAGATGTAACGGCGCAACTACCGGCGACAAGTTTGATGATTCTTGTTTCACTTGCGGTAGCGGCTTTATTTTTATGGAATGTGTTGCAAAAAGGATGGCGTTTACCTGTTCTTGCAACAATGCTCTGGGTTGTCGTCGCACTCGTAGCGGGTGCAATTTACCCCTCACTTGTGCAGCGCTTTTCAGTGCAACCTAACGTCAGTACAAAAGAGCTTCCATATATTGACCGCAACTTGACCGCAACGAAAAACGCAATGGGTTTGAGTGATGTCAATCAAGTCGATGTCAAGTTTGGTTCTATAGACGCAGCGGATGTCTCTGCGGATGCCGAACCATTGCGTGATGTTCGGCAACTCGACCCGCTACAGATGCGTGATCGATTTGTCTTGGATGAAGGACAAACTTCGTACTTCGCGATTCGCGATCTAGATGTCGACCGCTATGAGATAGATGGTCGAATTCAACAAGTGTTGGTTGGTGCCCGAGAATTAAACACAGCCGGTATTCCAAACCGCACATGGGTTTCACGACATCTCCTATATACACACGGCTGCGGTCTGGTCGTTGCGCCGGCAAGCAAAGTCACGATTGACGGAAGACCTATTTATAAGAACCTTGATGTGAAACGGCCGGAATTGTATTTCGGTGAAGGTCTTGATTCTTATGCATTGGTAAACAGTCGCGAAGCAGAACAACCATGCGCAGACGGCAAACCGAGCGCATTCTCGGGAGCCGGCGGGGTGCAACTTTCGTCGTTGGTTCGGCGGGCAGCATTTGCCGTGCATTTTGGTGAGTTCAACCTCATTGGGTCGGGCTTGATCACACCACAGTCGCAGATTATGTTTTTTCGAAATGTTCGTGAGCGAGCAGAAAAAATTGCACCATTTTTGAAAATGGACGCTGACCCGTATCCCGTTGTGGTTGACGGAAAAGTCATGTGGGTGTTAGATGCGTTTACCACGACCAATCGATATCCATACGCGCAAAGAGCGAATATCGATCAATTGACTTTTGGTAGTGGTTTAAATACTGACTTTAACTACGTTCGCAATAGCGTAAAAATAGTCGTTGATGCCTATGACGGGTCAATGAAATTTTATGTTGTAGATCCGAAGGATCCGATTATTTCGACGTGGCAATCGGTGTTTCCAAAGTTATTTACTTCAGTGTCACTCGCGCCGAAGCAACTTGTCGAACACTTTAGATATCCAGAAGATTTGTTCAGGGTGCAGACAAATGCCTATGGTCGATATCAGTTTGACGATGCAACAATGTTTTTCAACCGCAATGCTGCTTGGAGCGTCGCTCAAGCACCTGCAATTGAACCTGAAGGATTAACCGGTGCCGTTTCCGGCGGACTCGTAGACGACTTAAATTCAGTCAACACCGGAGAAGTTCGTGATGCCAGCGTGGCGCGATTTGAGCCGTACTACACGATGTTTCATGAACCAGGTAGTGCTCAAAAAGCAGGTGTGTTTTCAATGTTGCGCCCGTTTGTGCCTTTTTCGGCCGACAATGCCCGCAAAGAATTACGCGCGTTTATGGTCGTCTCTAGCGAGCCCGCAACGTACGGGCAATTGACGGTCTACAAAATTAGTGATCCACTGCCAGAAGGACCAGCAACTGTGGCTGCAGAAATCGGTAGCGATCCTGCTGTTTCCCAACAGATCACTTTGCTTGATCAAAGAGGCTCTCGAGTAATTTTTGGTGACTTGCAAATTGTAAGTGTCGGAAAAGGCCTCGTCTATGTTCGGCCATTATTCGTGCGACCTGATGATCCGTCGGCAAAACAAATATTCGTCAGAAAATTTCTCGCGTCATACAACAACAAAGTTGTTCTCGCCGACGATCTAACCTCGGCAGTTACTAAATTATTTCCGGGCTTCAAAGACAATCTTGGTGACAGATTTGATGACGGTGCGGCCGCGCCAGTTGACGACTCAGCAACGCAAAGCACGCCGACTGATGGCACCGCTACGACAGATACAACTCTGCCGTCGAGCACTGCCAACAGCACGACATTGGATACTCCAAGTGCATTGCTCGCAAAAGCCGAAGAATTGTTCGCACAAGCCGACGCGGCACTTGGTGAAACTCCGCCAGATTTTGCCTTGTACCAGCAGAAACTCGCCGAAGCCAGAAGTTTGATTAGTCGAGCAATTTCGCTTATTGGTGGCTGAGAATTTCTAAAAGTAGTTTTCTGAATTATTGAGTTCGACGAATTTGCTCGACTAGTTCGGCAAGGTCTTGTCTGAAAGCAATTTCGTATCGCGCCTGCTCATTGGCGATTCTTATTTGATTGACACGAAGTTGCTCTAACGCTTCTCGTGAAGCATTGTCTTGCGAAGACTTAGTCAAAGACTCAATTTCTGATCCAAGTTCATGAATCTGATGTGAAAGTTCGGTGGTCATCTTGGTGACTCTTTGATCGATGACAGAAATTTTTTGATCCAAACCATTTGTCATTGCTGTAACGAGCGACAAGGCATTGGTTCGTTTAGTTAATTCTTCACGCAGTGCGACAAGTTCTGTCTTTAGGGTTTCTAAGTCAGACTGTGATGCTTTCGGAGTTCGATTGAAAAGAGCCATCGCACCTGCGATTATGGCACGCCGATGGTAGTCTGAGTGGTACGACGCGGGGTGGAGCAGTCCGGTAGCTCGTTGGGCTCATAACCCAAAGGTCGTAGGTTCAAATCCTACCCCCGCCACCAATTCTCAGTAAGTTGAGGTATCCATGAACAGACTTGAACGAGTGCGAATAATTCGCAAGTCATTGGGTGCAGGCTCGGCAGTCGTCGGAAGTTGGATGCAAATTCCGGATTCAAACATCGCCGAAATTATGGGGCGCGCCGGCTACCAATGGGTGGCAATCGACATGGAGCATGGGCCCGTTTCGGTTAGCCAGCTGCCAGATATTTTTCGTGCGCTTGAACTCGGTGGCACACTTCCATTGGCTCGTGTCGCAAGCCCGTTGCCGATTAACTGTCGACAAGCCCTCGACCAGGGTGCTGGCGGGGTTGTGATTCCGATGATTTCTTCGGCTAATCAACTTGAAGCGATTATCAGTGAATGTCACTGGCCACCTCGTGGCCGACGCGGTGTCGGATTTCAACGAGCAAATGTTTTTGGAAAGTTTTTTGACGCGTATTCAGAAGAATCACAAGAGGCTCTTGTTGTTGCCCAGATCGAACACGTTGACGCGGTTAACAATCTTGAATCAATTGTCGCCGTGAAAGGTCTGGATGCGGTGATGGTCGGCCCGTATGACTTGTCGGCATCACTCGGCATCACTGGTGACTTTGGAAACAAAAAATATCTTGACACGCTTTCTCAAATTCTCAAGGTGTGCGCCAAACATAAAATGCCATGCGGTATTCACGTTGTGCAACCTGACACGAAAATGCTTGATCAGCGAATCGATGAGGGCTACACATTTATCGCGTATGGGGTTGACACGGTGTTTTTGAACCTAGGTGCAACAGCGCCCAAGTGATTAAAACTTGCCCAGTATCCGACGATTTAAAAATCGCATGACCGTGAAAGTTTTGAGAGTTGGTATCGCTGGTTACGGTGTGGTCGGTAAGCGTCGTGGTGATTGTGTAGAGCGTCATCCAAATCTTGAACTCGTTGCGGTTTGTGATCGCGTCTTCAAAGACGACGGTGTATTGCCAAATGGTGTGCGGCATTTTCGCACTTACCAGCAACTTTTAGAAGAAAAACTGGATGTTTTAATCGTCTGTGTAACCAATGACATCGCGGCTGAAGTTACACAGGCTGGTTTGAATCTTGGCCTACATGTGTTTTGCGAAAAGCCACCAGGGCGAGATATTGCCGATATCACTCGCGTGATTGAAACCGAAAAGAAGAACCCGAATTGTCGTTTGATGTATGGGTTCAATCATCGCTATCACGACTCTGTTCAAGATGCGTTGAAGATTATTCGTTCTGGTCGCTTCGGCAACATCATCAATATGCGCGGTGTTTACGGAAAGTCAAAATTAATTACTTTCAATCAAGCCGACTGGCGGGCCAAGCGAGAAATTGCCGGCGGCGGCGTGCTGCTAGATCAAGGCATCCACATGGTTGATTTAATGCGTCTGATTGCCGGCGAATTCGTTGATGTGCAGAGTTTCATTTCAAATGGTCACTGGGGATACAACGTCGAAGACAACGCCTATGCGTTGATGCGAACTGGCGAAGGCGTAGTTGCGATGCTCAATTCGTCTGCGACCCAATGGCGACATCAATTTAGTCTTGATATAAATATGCAACGCGGTGGTGTAATTTTGCGGGGCATCTTGACTGGTTCAAAAAGTTACGGCAACGAGACGATGACACTTGTAACTGCCGACCCAGATCGAGATAACGGTGATCCAAAGGAAGAACTTTTCGAATATAAAGACGACCCGTCTTGGGATTTGGAGATTGCGGCGTTTACGCAAAGCATTCTTCATAATCAACCCGTCCCAAATGGAACGTCGCATGATGCCTTCGAAACGATGAAACTTGTCTATAAAATTTATTACGCCGATCCGATTTGGCGTGACAAATTTAATATTGAAAACCCTGAGGTACCCCAATGAGTGATCTGACAATCAACGATATTCAAGGTATTGTGATCGCCACCACAGAACTTGTTCGCAACGTTGGTAAAAAGTTCATTCGCGCCAATAATCAAGACGCCAAAGAAGTAGTTGATTTTCAAGTGGGCGGTCGAGAAATTAAACTGGCGGCCGACAAAATTTTAGAAAAACAACTAATTAAAGGGCTGCAAACTTTCAAATTTCCGATTTTGAGCGAAGAAACTGGCTTCATTGACTCGGCTGAATTCAAGAACTTGCTTTGGGTGATAGACCCACTAGATGGCAGTTACAACTTCAGCAGGGGTCTGGGCCCCTCGATGATTTCTTTGGCGTTGTGGCAGCGAAATGAGCCCGTGCTGGGTGTGTTGTTCAATTTAGTGACCAAACAATTAACTTTTGGTGGACCAAAAATTGGCGCATACGTTGAAAAAGTTCTCGTACATGTTTCTGATCGACAAGAACGTGGCCAAGCGACTCTTTGCACCGGGTTCCCAAGTCGGTTTCCGATTGATGATCCGCGTGCTGTTGAAGCATTCGCAACAACGATGCGCTCGTTCGGAAAAATTCGGATGATTGGCGCAGCAGCGGCATCGCTTTGGCTTGTCGCAACTGGCGCGGCAGATGTCTATGCCGAACACAACATTATGTTTTGGGATGTTGCTGCAGGATTAGCAATCGTCAATGGAGCAGGTGGCACATTTGAAATTGAGGGGGTTAACTTGCCCGAGCGAATATTTAGCGAGCCGTGCACGGTGGTTGCAAGTAACGGCAAGTTCGATGCATCAGTGTCAATGTTTGACGCGGTTCGCGGGCTGTGATGACGAGTCTTGATACTGGCGTCAAAATTGTCCGCAATGTCGGAAGATTCACGATTGGTGATGGTTCAATTTTGGGAGTAGCAAATTTAGTTAACGCTCAACGAACAAAAGTTTCACCAAATGCAATTTATTTAATCGACGAGTTTTTCGAAAACAGCAAAGATATTCTCAACCCGTTAGGAATAGTTGCGGGTGATGCAAAACATTTTATAAAAACTACAAAAGAGCCGACCACTCAAGGAATAGACGAACTCGTAAGTGCACTTCAATTATCTGGCCATAAACAACCGGCAACAATCGTCGGAGTAGGCGGCGGCATAACACTTGATACCGCAAAGGCTGTATCAAATCTGTTGACAAATGGCGGCAAGGCAGCCGACTACCAAGGTTGGGATTTGGTGCGCGTACCTGGCGTTCACAAAATTGGTGTACCTACTATTTCGGGCACTGGTGCCGAAGCTACACGCACTTGTGTGATGACCAATTTAGAGACTGGCCTCAAGTTGGGTATGAATAGCGACTACACAGTGTTTGATCACATTATTTTGGACCCTGATTTGACCCGCACCGTTCCGCGAAATCAATATTTTTATACGGGCATGGACGCTTATATTCATTGCATCGAAGCACTCGCAGGCTCGTATCGAAATGCAATCGGCGATGCATATTCTCGGGAAACCGTGAATCTTTGTCGCAACGTGTTTTTAAGCACCGACATGATGGCAGATGCTCGAAGAAGCGATTTGATGGTTGCCAGTTACTTGGGCGGATGTGCGATTGCCACGAGTTATGTAGGGATCATTCATCCGTTTTCAGCGGCGTTAAGTGTCGTGTTTGGTATGCATCATTGTGTAGCAAACTGCGTCGTGCTCAATGTGATGAGCGAGTTTTATCCTGAAGCACATAGCGAGTTTCGAAAAATGATTGACTTGCAAAAAGTTGAACTACCCCGCGGTGTTTGTGCAAACCTAACTGATGATCTGCGTCAAGCCTTGATCGCCGCGACGATCAAACACGAAAAGCCACTTGCCAATGCATTGGGCACCGAGTTTCGAGCAACGCTCACAGACGCAAGGATCATCTCACTGTTCGAGAAGATGTAAAGATCTCAGAGTAAAATCAACACATGCCTGGTTACGAACTTATTGGTGCTGAAGAACAGGCGCAGGTCGACGATATTTTTCAACACGGTGGAGTTTTATTTCGTCACTCTTTTGATCATTTACGGCAAGATCGCTGGAAGGTGCGTGATTTTGAACAAGAGTTTGCAAAATCTGTCGGTATGCCCCATGCGCTTGCGGTTACATCTGGCACCGCAGCCCTGCGAGTTGCGCTTGCAGTTTTAGACCTACAACCAGGTGACGAAGTAATCACCCAGAGTTTTACTTTTGTCGCCACTGTTGAAGCGATAATCGAAGCAGGTGCAATACCAGTGTGTGCGGAAATTGACGGCACATTAAACATGGATCCTGAATCTTTGAAGTCGTTGATCACCCCGAAAACTAAGGCCGTGATTGCGGTGCACATGCTTGGCACACCTGCTCGACTGTTCGAGATCGATGATATTTGTCGAAAAAATAATCTCGTGTTGATTGAAGACGCAGCGTGGGGATGTGGCGGTTCACTTGACGGTCGGCCGCTGGGAACTTGGGGCCAAATGGGAACATACAGTTTTGACTTTGCGAAAACAATGACCACTGGCGAAGGCGGAATGATCGTTTTTCATAACGAAGACGACTACAAAGCTGCCGCCGCATGGCACGATCACGGTCACGAAAATAATCCGAGCGTGCCGAGGTGGGAGGACACCCGCGCAAGCAGTGGCTTTAACTTTCGCATGACCGAGATGCAAGGCGCAGTTGGATTGGCTCAATTAAAAAAACTATCTCACGTCGTGACTATGCAACGCAAAAATCGAGATTCAATGTGGTCTGCGATAGAGATACTTCCCGGGATTATTCCGCGTGAAGTGCCTGCTGGTTCTTATGAAACTGCTGACGCATTGATTTTTAGTGTGGCTGATAAAGCAACTGCAAAAAAATGTCGTGACTCGTTGTTGACCGAAGGTCTGTCAACAAAAATTTTGCCTGAGGCGGTTACCTGGCACTTTGCCGGCACTTGGACGCACATGTCAGAACTCGTGGCACGTCACGGCGGCGACCTGACAAATGCCTTTGGCCCATCTCGGTCGCGACTTGAACGCGCGGTTTCGCTACCAGTGATAGTAAAAATGGACGAGACGGTTCCGGCAAGATTACACACCGCCCTAGCAAAAGTATTGAGCTGAAAATACCATGACACAGCCAGTGATCTCAGTGATCGTCGCGGCGTATAACCAAGAGCGATATTTAACAAGATGTTTGCGATCGTTGCTTGCACAAAGTTTCGCCCGTGACAGGTTTGAAATCGTGGTCATCAATGACGGCAGTACGGACCGCAGTGCAAATGTATTGCAAGAGTTTGTCGATGAAATAGTTTTGATCACAAATGAGAGCAATATCGGTTTACCTGCATCGCTGAACAAGGCGATCCGTCGAGCACGAACACCATATGTTGTTCGTGTTGACGCCGATGACTATGTCAACAATGAGTTTTTACATCTGTTGCACGAATTCTTGCGCGAGAACAAATACATGGATGCAATCGCTTGTGATTATTTATTGGTTGACGAGCAAGAAGAAGTTCTTGCTCGCAACAATTGCATCAACGACCCAATCGCATGTGGAATCATGTTTCGCACCGAGCAACTAATCGACATAGGCCTGTATGACGAAACCTTCCTGCTGCACGAAGAAACCGATCTTCGACTGAGGTTTACCGAGAAATATAAGATCCATCGACTTGAACTACCTCTATATAGATATCGTCGTCACGAAAACAACTTGACGAACGACGCAGCAGCGATGGAGCACCACCGTCAGCGAATCATCAAAAAGCACGGCGAAAAGCCGACACTATGACGGTCTCGATGCAACTCGGTAATCGTCTGGTTGGCGAACACGATTTGCCATACATAATTGCTGAAATTGGTGTGAACCATGAAGGTTCTCTTGATACAGCAAAGCGCTTGATTGAGGCCGCAAAACGCGGCGGAGCAGACGCCGCAAAATTTCAGACGTATAAGGCGGGTCTCATTGCGTCAAAATTCTCACCGTCTTATTGGGATACGACCAAAGAACCGACAACTAGTCAATACGAATTGTTCACCAAGTACGACTCGTTTGGCGAAGCCGAGTATAAACAACTGGCGGATCATTGCGAAAAATTTGAGATCGAATTTGTATCGACACCATTTGATGTTGGCGCAGTTGAGATGCTCAACCCATTGGTGAAGTATTTCAAAATCGCATCCGCTGATATTACGAACCCGCCGTTGCTTAAAAAAGTCGCGGCAACAAGCAAGCCAATAATTTTGTCAACCGGTGCATCAAACGTTGCCGAAATAGATGCAGCCCTGGCGATTTTGCGCGCAGCAGGTGCGAAACAAATTTGCTTGTTGCACTGCATTCTTAACTATCCAACCCGAGACCAGAACGCTCATCTCGGGATGCTCACTGGTCTGCATAATCGTTACCCAGATTTATTGCTCGGATATTCGGATCACACTTTGCCAACCGAAGAGATGACAAGTTTGATTAGCGCACATTTACTAGGTGCCGTCGTGCTAGAGAAACACTTCACGCTTGACAAGACTTTGCCCGGCAACGACCACTACCACGCCATGGATGAATTCGATTTGGCAAGATTTAAAGTCAAAGTTAAAAAAGTGCACGAGTTGCTCGGGCCGACACGCGACAAAAGCCCGATTGCCACTGAAGATTTGTCACGCCTCAATGCGCGGCGAAGCATCGTGTTGGCACGCGATCTGAAATCTGGACACACGATTATCGACGGAGATTTAGTCGCAAAACGCCCAGGTACGGGTGTCAGCCCGATGAGTTGGGATGAAGTAATTGGCAAAAAAGTAGTTCGAGATTTACCAGAAGACCACATTCTGACTTGGGATGACATCACCAAATCATGACCCGAGTTGTAGCCGTGGTGCAGGCGCGCATGGGATCACAGCGGTATCCCGGCAAAATGTTGGCGAAACTTGGTGACCGAGAATTGCTGAGTTGGGTGTTGACCCGTGTGTGTGACGCCAGACAAATTGATCAAGTTGTGCTTGCAACATCACATGGTCGCGACGACGATCAGCTTGCCGATGTTGCATCAAGTTTTAATGCACTTGTCGTGCGGGGCAGTCAAGATGATGTGTTGGATCGATTTATACAATCGGCAAAAATTTCGCAGGCAGATTTAGTCGTTCGGGTTTGCGCCGATAATCCGTTTGTCGCTGCCGAAGAAATAGACCGCTTGGTTGTCGCCCATAAATCTGGCGACTTCGACTATTCGTGCAATCACCAGCAAAGGCTCAAAAACCGATACGCCGATGGTTTTGGTGCCGAGATTCTTTCAACCGCACTTCTAAACGATATTGCACAGTTGGCAAACCAACAGTCGCATCGCGAGCATGTCACGAGTTACATCTGGGATAACGCTTCAAAATACAAAATTCACGCAGTTGCTGCACCAGCCGAGTTGGCGTTTCCTGAAATCAAATTAGACATTGACACACCACAAGAAATGCAACAGTTAAATGAATTCGTCAAGAAATTTGTGATAACGACGACATCAAGCGCAGCAGAAATTGTCAAAGCATTCAATAAATTTAAGAATTCGTGAGTAGTCTGCAGGGATGTCAAACACCAAACCAGAAGTAGTGATTCCGCAAACTCCTGCGCCGAGCAGTTTAGTAACCGAAGATATTGCGGTTGGCGACGGCGTCGAAGCCGTCAGCGGCAAAAACGTCTCTGTGCACTACGTCGGTGTGGCGTGGAGCACCGGAAAACAATTTGATGCATCATGGGATCGCGATGAGCCGTTTGATTTTGGTTTGGGTGCAGGTCAAGTTATTTCAGGTTGGGATAAAGGCGTTGTCGGCATGAAAGTCGGCGGGCGTCGCAAACTTACAATTCCACCAGATATGGGCTACGGCAGTCAGGGAGCAGGCGGAGTAATCAAGGGCGGCGAGACACTCGTGTTTGTCGTTGATTTGTTGAACGTCTTTTAGTCAGCCGAAACTTGTTTTTTGCGGTAGTGGTTGCGACAAAGTAATTCGTAACGAATGACATCGCCGAACAACGGCGCAATCGTGTTCTTATCGGTGTCGCCGACCATCACGGTTTCACCTTCAAGCACGACTTTGTCGTTGACTAAGCGGGCGTTGTTTGTCGCTCTTGCGCCGCACCAACATCTCGCCTCAACTTGCATTTCGATTCGTTGGTCGGCGATCTCGAGCAGCCGTCGTGTGCCATCAAAAAGCAATCCTTTGAAGTCGGTAATCAGACCGAATGCATAGACATCAACATGAAGTTCGTCGACGATTAGTGCAAGTTGGTCGCATTGCTCGACCGTGCAGAATTGCGCTTCGTCGCAAACAATAAATTGCAGGGGCATTCGTGACACGGCCAAATCAAACAGATTTATCTCGGGTGCCATCTCAATTGCCGGCGTTGAAACGCCCAGGCGACTGGTAACTTGACCGCCATCTCGGTCGAGTTTTGTCAACAAGAGTCCGGCCAGGCCACGACTAGTTAAATTATGATTTATTTGTAAAGCCAGAGTACTTTTGCCAGAACCCATTGTTCCGTAGTTAAACCGCAACGTTGCCATCTCAGGTCAAAACAATACTCTGTTGTTGCTGAAGTTAGAAAAACGAATTGGCGAATCGGTGAATTAGCGTGATTATTCATGACCTCCGAAGAACTCGCAAAATTTATTGATCACACACAACTTGCGCCCGAAGCGACTTCGCAAGATATAGCCAAGCTTTGTGACGAGGCTCGCAGGTTCAATGTTGCAGCAGCCTGTTTTTCGCCATCACTATTGCCTTTACCGGCAGTGTTGATCGCCGAATTAGCAACCGGCGACATCAAAATTGCGTGCGTGATTGGGTTTCCGTCTGGGGCGCATAGTGGTGAAGTAAAAGCCTTTGAGGCAAGACACGCGACACAAAATGGCGCCACAGAAATCGACATGGTCGTGAATTTGGGTTTTGTGTTTTCAGCCAATTGGTTAGAACTAGGCGATGAGATTGCCCAAGTTCGTGCGGCGATACCCGCAAAAACCTGCCTGAAAGTAATTATTGAATCGGCTGCACTAACAGATGCGCAGATAGTCACGGTGTGCAGAGTGGCTGTTGCCAATGGCGCAAATTTTGTGAAGACCTCGACTGGGTTTCATAAATCAGGCGGGGCAACAACGCAAGCAGTCAAATTGATGCGTGCAACCGTCGGCGACTCAATTGGTGTTAAAGCCAGTGGCGGAATTCGAACTCGACAAGCGGCATTAGAAATGATTGATGCGGGTGCAACCCGTCTCGGCACTTCGGCAACTCAAGCGATACTCACCGAATAAATTTTTAGTTAGAAAAACCCCGCATTGGCAAAGACGGGCGTTGCAGCCAGTTATCACTCGGGTAACTTGCTGTGCCGTCTATTGCATGAAGCGTGAACGCGTGTCGCGGTTGGTCGCTGGTGTTTGGTCCCGAGCGATGTGGCAAGGTTCCGTTGAGCAGAATTAGGGTTCCGCGCGGTGCTTCAAGTGGCACCAATCCTTCAGTCGGGTACGGGGTCGAATCAAAAACTTCGTTGAATGTCGACTTGCCGTCTTGAGATAGGCGATTGCGAGTTTTAACAGGTATGCGATGACCACCAGGAAGTGCCCACATGCAACCGTTCTGTGTTGTCGCGTCGTCAATTGCAAACCAAAAACCGATCACTGATTGTGGGTCGGTCCACAGATATGTGTGATCAACATGACTTGTGACTTCTCCACCGATGCGCGGTTGTTTGAAGATGTACATTGACTGCAAAATTTTTTCTTGTTTCATGCCGATTGATTGCGCAACTGCAGCAAGGCGACTTGAATGACTGAACTCGTTGAATACCGGGTCGAGATCATGCATCGCGTGACCAAGTTTGTTGAGACACAAGTGGGCGTCTTGACGAAGTTCGCCACGCTCGTTGAAAGCATCTTTTTCAAAGAAACAGCGAATCTTGTCACCACTAGTCAAGAAATAATCGTCTGAAGCATGTACTGCGGTGCCGTCGGCAGTGAACACGGTCGCTTGTTCTGGCGACGGACAGTACTTTTCGGCAAGAACCATGGCTTGATCTCGAAGTGTCAAGCAAGCCTGCGCGTCAACGAAGTCTGGTAAAACTAAATAACCGTTTTGGTCAAAGAACTCGGCTTGTTTCGCCGTCAGGCCTTCTTGGGTGATCATTATTAAGTCGTAGCCCCAGGGTTCACGAAGACTGATTCTTCAGGAAACGCAACCGGCAACATCTCACTGAGTTTTCGTGGCACGCCGTTGACCTCGAGCAACATGTTGGCACCGCCATGCTCCCACAACAACTGTCGGCATCGTCCACATGGAGTGACCGGTTCGCCGTTGCCAACCGTGCACACCGCGACGAGTCTGCCACCGCCTGATTTGATTAATTCACTGACCAAACCACATTCGGCACACAGTGTCAAGCCATACGAAGCATTTTCAACATTGCAACCAGTGATTATTCTTCCGTCATCGACAAGCGCGGCCGCACCAACCTGAAATTTCGAGTACGGCACATAAGCATTCTTTGCGACAGCCAAAGCAGTTTCTCGCAAAATTGTCCAGTTGATTTGAGTTTCCATGCATTTACAACAGTAGTGCGAATTATTCGCTTAGTTATTGCTGACGCTTGCCAGCACCTGTTTGCCGAGTGCTTTAACCGCACTGACTGCAGACTTGTGATCGATTGTCAAACATTTGCGGTCTCGCACAACGACCTTGCCATCAACTAAGACATGAACTACATCGGCTCGGGTAACCGATGTCGCAATAGTTGTATGTGGATTGAAATTAGGTGTTAGCGAAGGCGAATCTGCGTCAAGCACAATCAGGTCTGCCCGTTTGCCGACTTCAAGAGAGCCAATCAAATGGTCTAATTGCAAGGCGCGCGCACCATTGATTGTTGCCATGCGCACAATTTCTAAGGCTGGCAATACTGCAGGGTTCTTTGCGACTGTCTTTTGAATATATCCAGCAAGGCGTATTGCAATCCAAAGATCGATGTCGTTGCCTGAAGCAGGGCCGTCGGTACCCAGTGCGACATTCACACCTGCGCGATGCAGATCTAAAATTCGTGCAGTTCCGCTTGCGAGTTTGTAATTTGATGCAGGACAATGAACGACTGTTGCCGAATTTTGTGCGATCAACTGAATGTCTTCGTCGCTGAGATGCACACCGTGTGCCAGAACACTTCGGCGCAACAAATTCGTATCGTTGAGAACTTGAATTGGTGTACGACCGCCATGACGGTTGGCAACTAGTTGCATTTCGCCAACAGTTTCAGCCGCATGCACATGAATGCGGGCCTCGTATTTCGCAGCCAGAGCGGCGAGTGTGCGCAACTGATCTTCGCCGAGCAAATATGTGCTGTGCGGAGCAACCCAACCCGTTGAGCCGAGTTCATCGCGTGGGGCTTCAAGCCATTTTTCAGCCCAGGCAAGTCGATCGTTAAATTTAAGTGGCTCTGGCCCGTCTGACTCTAAAAAGTTTGGGCCAGTTTGAATTCGCATGCCACTTGTTTTTGCAACAACCAACGCCGCATCGGGCAAATAGTACATGTCAAGCGAAGTTGTAATGCCGCCAAGTAAAGATTCAAGTGCTGCAAGTTCGGTGCCGGCATGTACTGCGTCGTAGTTAAGAACTTTAATTTCGGCAGGCATTAGGCGAGCAAGAAAATCTTCAAGACTCATGTCATCTCCGAGGCCGCGAAAAAGAGTCATACCAAGGTGAGTGTGAGTGTTTATTAAACCCGGCATCACGATTGCCCCGCGAGCATCAATAACTTCGGCGGCGGTGTGTTCTAACTGTCCGCTCGCGATTGCTCTAATCGCACCGTCTGCACCAACGACAAGAGAACCATCGTCAATCACCGAACCTTGTTTATCGACGGTAACTATTTGTGCGTTGATAACCGCTATTCGGTCTTGACTTGTGTTTCGGTCGCTCATGGCTTTTGGCTTTCAATGTCGATTTGTTTAAGTATGTTTGCGAGCAAACCGCCGACTCGAGTCGCCGATGCTTTGCCGATTGCCAAAACTTCGTCGCCAGAAAGTTTTTCGCCTGAGATTCCTGCGGCAAGATTCGTTGCCAGTGAAAGTGCAAGAACTTCTAGACCCATGTGACGCGCGGCGATAGTTTCCATCACGGTCGACATACCCACGAGGTCGGCACCCCAAACTCGAGCGGCACGAATTTCTGCGGGCGTTTCGAAGTGCGGACCGTGAAATCCCATGTATATGCCTTCGTGCAGAGTTGGGTCGACGCTCTTGGCGATTGCGCGAAGTCGCTCACTGTATGCATCGGTCAAGTCGACAAAGCGACCATGCAGTGGCGCAGGTGCATCAGCACCTGTTAGCGGCGAAAAACCCGTCAAGTTGATGTGGTCAGAAATGAGTGCCGTTGCACCGACACCCCAGTCTGTGCGCAAACAACCTGCAGCGTTTGTCAACACGAGAGTTTTGCAACCAGCAAATGCCGCTGTACGAACTGCATGCACAACCGAGTTCACGCCGTGACCTTCGTAAAGATGTGTGCGACCAGTGAGCAACAGCACTCTAGATTTGCCGACCGCGACGCTCTTTAACGTTCCGCCGTGTCCGATTGCCGAGGGCTTGATGAAACCCGGAATCTCGGTAACTGAAATTTCGTTGGTCGCCTCGAGCACCGATGCGGCATGTGCCCAACCCGAACCCAAGACCGCCAAGACATCGTGACTGCCGCCAAATTTTTTAACGACAACTTCCGCAGCCTGCTTCGCCAAATCATATGCATTGCCTGCATTCGCAGTTTCCATAAAATCAGGCTACGGCGAGAAGTGAACCTTGGCTTAAGACGAAGCACCCTCTAATTCATAAAGCACAATCGTGCTCGTTTTCGCGACCCATAATCCAGCACCTGCTTGTTGAAAGTATTTTTTTAATTCGTTTCGGTACCACAAACCCGAACGCACGAAAATTTCAAAGTCTGTAACGTCTCGATCGACATTGTGACGCAAATCGGTTTTGGTCGGCACTTCGAAAAATAAAATGTGTCTCGTGGCTTGAGCCAAATTCTTGATCGCAGCCCGAGCAGACTTATCGTCAAGGTACTGCAAGACACTTTGACAAATAACAAGATCAAATTTTCTTGATGGTGCCCAAACGCCGATATCGCGAAGTTCGTGGCCATATTTTTGGCACGCATGTTCGCTGACATCGATAGAAAGCACTTTGGTTTGTTTGTGGTTCTTGCGATACCAACTAGACCAATAGCCGACGCCCGCGCCCACATCTAACACTGAGCGCACTTGAATATCCCACCATTTGCAAAGTTCGTGAACGGCAGTTGCCAAAGTTTCTATTTTTTGTCGTGAGTGCATCGGAGTTGTCGAATAGAAGCGTTTGAAAAAACTGGCGTCGAACTGTGATCTGGGCACCTGTGTTGTGTATCAGGTTTTTGAGTAGCCTTGCCACACGACTAAACATTCAAAACAGAAATGAGACAATATGTCGGTTTATGACGCGAAAATTGCCAGCCTTGCCGACGAAAGCGATCTGCTGAGTTCATTAAAAGGTTCAGTCACTCTTATTGTCAATGTGGCATCCAAGTGCGTTTTGACGCCGCAGTACACCGCGCTCGAGGCGTTGCACGAACAATATTCGGCGCAGGGGTTTTCGGTTTTGGGTGTGCCATGCAATCAGTTCGGGGCGCAAGAGCCGGGTACAGCGAGCGAAATCGAGACGTTTTGTTCGTCAAATTATGGTGTGACGTTTCCGCTGTCTGAAAAAATTGAAGTGAACGGCGCTGGGCGTCACGAGTTGTATAAAGATCTGACTAGTGTTGCCGATGCTGAAGGTCACTCTGGCGACATTCGCTGGAACTTTGAAAAGTTTTTGATCAGCCGCGATGGGAAAGTCGTTTGTCGTTTCAACCCGAAAGTTGCACCAGACGCACCAGAAATTGTTGACGCAATCAAAGAGCAATTAGGCAAATAACTTATGCGCACTGTCAAAGTTGCCGCATTACAGATGTCGATGTCGACAGAAGTTGACGAGAACATCGCGACTGCCGAGCGACTGGTGCGAAGCGCCGCAAAACAAGGCGCACAAATTATTTTGATCCCGGAGTTATTCGAGGGTCATTATTTTTGCAAAGATCAAACGACAGACGAACTGAATCGTGCGATTGAAATGTCGTCGCACCCGACGGTGGCGCATTTTGCCAAAGTCGCCAAAGAGTTAAGTGTTGTTTTGCCGATCAGCGTTTATGAGCGTGCCAATAATTCTTTGTTTAATTCGGTGGCGATCATCGACGCTGACGGCAAGGTGCTTGGCACATATCGCAAGAGCCATATCCCAGATGGCCCCGGCTACAACGAAAAGTTTTATTTCAGTCCAGGCGATACTGGCTTTAAAGTTTGGCAAACAAAATACGCCAAGATCGGCGTTGGTATCTGTTGGGACCAATGGTTTCCTGAAGCGGCGCGCGTGATGACGCTGCGTGGTGCAGAAATTTTGCTTTACCCGACCGCGATTGGCAGTGAGCCATCGAATGCCGAACTTGATTCATCTGGTCATTGGCAACGCGCGATGCAAGGTCACGCGGCCAGCAATTTGACGCCGGTGATGGCTGCAAATCGAACGGGTCGCGAAGTTGGCCGGGCAACTCAAATCACTTTTTACGGCTGTTCGTTTATTTGTGATGCAACCGGTGAAAAAGTAGCAGAAGCCAATCGCACTGAAGAAATGGTTTTATTGGCGAGTTTTGATCTTGAAGCCCAAAAACTTGCACGAACTTTTTGGGGTTTGTTTCGCGATCGCCGACCTGAGTTGTATAAACCTCTGATGAGTCTTGACGGATTCGATCAGTGAGCATGCCCGCCGAGTTTTCTCGGCATGAGCGCACTGTAATTTGTTGGCCAGCGCGCCCAGAAATTTATGGCAAGCGTCTGGGTGAGGCGCAAACTGCGCACGCTGCACTAGCCAACACGATTTCGGGTTGTGAACCTGTCTCAGTTATCGCCAACCCGAGCGATGTGGCAAATGCGCGTCGTGCATGCGCCGAAAATGTCGATGTCTTTGCACTTGAAATTGATGATGCGTGGTTTCGTGACTCTGGGCCGAATTATGTAATAGAAAATGGCGAACTGATCGCGACCTGCTGGCAGTTCAACGGCTGGGGTGAAAAATTTGTACCATTCGACAAAGACGCGACGATTGCATCGCGTTGGGCAAAACATGCTGGTCACAAAACTCGAATGATTGATATGGTGCTTGAAGGCGGCTCGATAAATGTTGACGGTGCAGGCACGCTTATCACGACCGAACAGTGTTTGTTAAACCCGAACCGCAATCAAAAACTTTCGCGCGAGCAAATCGCAAATCGTTTGTGCAGCGAACTTGGCCAGCAGCAAGTCGTGTGGCTGCCGTTTGGTTTGGCACTGGACGACGACACTGATGGTCATGTTGACAATGTGGCCGCGTTCATTGGGCCAAAGACCGTGATTATTCAAGGTTGCGACGACAAAAACGAGCAAGACTATTCGCGCTGTGCGGCAAACATTGCAGTTGCAAAGGCCGCAGGTTTAACCGTGCGAGAGATACCGATTTTGCCGTTTGTTGTTACTGATTCAATTCGCGCAGCGGTGCCGTATTTGAATTTTTATATTTGCAACGACGCGGTGATCGTGCCAGTTTGCGGCCACGATGCCGACAGCGAAATGCTGGCGCTTCTTGGCGAATACATTCCGAGTCACGACATTGTCGGTCTTGAGATCGGCGAAATTCTTGCGCGCGGCGGTGGTGGCATTCATTGCATCACTCAACAAGTCCCAGCGATTTAATCAATCAACTAGTCAATCAGTTAGTCGATTAACTAGTCAATTAGCGAGTCGCTTCGCACTCGGCGTTGTTCTGCTTCTTCGTGAGCAGGAAGTACTCGGCCGAATAGTTGTTTAGTTCGTTCTACCCGACCGATGACTCCGGGATCGGCGGTGTAGGCGAAAATCGCTGCATGACGAGGCCTTGAGGTCTTTGGCACTCTTGTCACGCGATGAAGCGAATGTCTGCCACGAAAAATTTGTAAATCGCCGGCATGTAGTTCAAGAGTTTTAACTTCTGAGCAGTCGTCGTCAAGAACTTTTTGAATTCGTTCAAACGACTCGTTATCTGGGGTGCGGATCAGCGGAACATATTGAAACAGTCCACCGTCGTCGGCTTCGTCAATCATCGCCGTCACGGCAAACTCGTTGGTGTCGAAATGCCACGCAAATTGCTGCCCAGGATCGAGAATGTTTGCAGTCAAACCAGCCAACGGATCGGCGTAGCAATGAACTGCTTGTGTCTCAAGCGCGTCGCGAATAAAGTTCGTCAGCATCTCGCTGCGAAACAAAATATCTATTGCCAGTGACGCATCCCAAGAATCACCAGGAATGAAACCACTCGAGCGTTCAATAAAAGTATTTACCGGATGGTGGTCTGGATATTCTGGATTTTTTGTGGAGTGAAAATAAGGGTTCATCTTTGATGTCGAAAAGTGGGTATTCGATTTTCTCTCGATGATTTCCTGACTAATAATCTTTACCGCGGTAGGACGCAATAAGTTTTTAATGACAGCGCAACCGTCATCTTGAAGTTGTGAGCGTGCCTCGGCTACAGCACTCTTGTAGGCGACACTGTTCGGTTGATCTAATGGATAGGTCGCAATGTCGACCAGATCATCAATTTGATATTGACGTGCCATAGTCATAACTGTTCTACGCTTCCCAGGGTGGCGTCCAATTGCCATCAAGTCGCATTGAAATTTTCGCGTCGTCTTCGATGCGTTTGGCAACATGCAGTTCGGCGGCGTTCGCACCATATCGATCTCGGGCAACCGTAAATGCCGAAATCGCAGCAGCGGTCATCGGCAGATCGGCATCAACTTGTTGACCTAGTTCACTAATCAGCCCTAAATCTTTGAGGCAAAGTTCAAGTGAGAAAGACGGGTCGTAGTGACCTGCAAATATTGAAGGCGCATCGTGACGCACGACGAAACTGTCGCCGACGCTTTCTTTGATCGCGCCCCACAGCGTGCCGAGTTCGACGCCGTTGGCGATGCCAGTTGCAAATCCCTCACCGATTGCAGCGGCCGCAATAAACCAAAGTTGATTGGTCACAAGTTTGACCACATTGCCTGAACCGAGTGAGCCGCAGTGAATTGCTTTGCCGAGATTTGCGAGCAACGGTGAGACTCGATCAAATGAAGATTTGTCGCCACCGACAAAAAGTGTGAGCCTGCCATTTCGTGCGCCGTCAACGGCGCCAGTGACGGGCGAATCTAAAACCGACACACCCTGTGGGGCTTTGCTTGCCAACTCGATGACAAGCTCTTTGCGGTTGGTCGTCAGGTCAACCCAAATCGCGCCAGATTTCAGATTTTGCAGTGCGTCACTGTCAACCATAACTTTCTCGACATGCTCGGGTCGGGGCAGAGACGTAAACAAAACATCAACTTGCGATGCACACTCAGCAACTGATTTTGACGCAGTGGCGCCGTGATCAGCGGCGAGTGATACGACGCCAGAGTTGATGTCAAAAACTTTCACGTGTACTTGAGCAGCAAGCAGTCGCTTACACATTGGTAAACCCATGTTGCCCAACCCGATAAAGCCGACTTCCATGTTTTGAAGATTAATCGTTAGACGGGGGCGTCCATAGTTCGCAGGGGCAACACCTGTGCGGGCAGACTCGCCCATAAATCGCTGAGCAAGTCGTCACGCAACGCACGAACTGAATCGTCGCTCCAACGGTTGACATGTTGCAACGGATCATTTGCCAAATCATAAAGCTCGCCTTCGCCAAATTTATTCATCGTGCCGTCAAGTGCGGCGGTGCAAACCCAATTGTCGCGACAAATAGTTCGCAGATGCACGATTTTGCCAAACAGCACGCTGTCCCATTCGGTGAGCACGCGCTCGTGGCCAAGTTTTTGTGCGTCGTCATCACTAATGGGCAGTCTCGGTGCTTCGGTGTAAGCGGGTTTTTCAAGTCCGGCGATATGAGCAAACGTTGCCGCCAACGAAACTAAACCAACCGGCGCACTTACACGTGCTGGCGCAGTCTTGGCACTCGGCGCTGGTCGCCAAATAAGTGGCAAGCGCATCAGCGAGTCGACGTGATACGGACCCTTAAACAGTAAACCGAAATCACCTTGAAACTCACCGTGATCAGTTGTGTAGACAACATCCAGATCATTTGCCCAACCCCGACTATTGATGGCACCGAGCACATCGCCGATCGCATCGTCTATCAATTCGTTTTCGACATGAGTGAACGCGTTGACTTCGCGAACTTGGTCGGCTGTCAATGCTGCCGGCACCCAATGTGCAGGCGCTTCATAATTTGAAACAAAAGTACCGTCGTACCAACCACGCCAATGACGCAATTTGTTGTCAAGAATTTTCTCGCGCTTTGATTTGTCTTCGATGTAGCCAGCCGGAAGGTCGACTTCGCGCCACGGCACGCGATGCAACTCAGACTCTGGTGGATCCCATGGGTGGTGCGGATCGGGAAAACTCATCCAACAAAACCAATCTTTGTCGGCAGGCAAAGAATTCAGCCAACTAATCGTGCGCTGTGCAACCCAGTGTGTGTGATACCACTCGGTCGGTATTGGATTTATTTTTAACTGCGGCGCATTCGTATCGCCACCACCTTGGGCGTTAACTTGCAATTCATTGTCAAGGACCCGATAAAAACTGGCGACCGCTTCAGGGTGATTGTCGCGAACCCACTGTGAGTAGTGCAATTGACCGACTGCTCCGTGTGTCGATAACTCCATGTGGTCAAAACCACGATGCGGATCAGCAGGGTTGTTAGTTGTTTGACGCTCATTACCCAAACGATTTTCTGTAAATCTCAAAAATGGATCTAGCAGCGGCTCAAAATGTGCTTTACCGATTAATGCAGTTGAGTATCCGACCGCGCGCAAATCGCTGGCGATACTTGGTGCGTCTTCGGGCAGCGGCACACCGTTCATCCAGACGCCATGCGTGCTTACATGTTGCCCCGTGATCATTGTGCTACGCGATGGCATGCACACGACATTTTGCGGATGTGCACGATCAAATGTGATTCCTGCTTTGCTTAACGCGTCAATATTTGGTGTGCGAGCGATGGCTCCACCGTTGCAACCCAACGCGTCGTAGCGCTGCTGGTCGGTAGTAATGAAAAGAATCTTGCGACCCATAATTATTTACCGTCAAACATTTCTTTAAGTTTTGCCAAGCCAACACCAGCGGCTCCGCCGATTGGCAGTGCAAGCACTTCTGGATCCATATCTGTTGAATACATAACCAAACAACGATTATCTGAGTCGGGAATTACATCAACCGTGCCGATATGAAACTTGATCAGAGGGTTATTAACTATTTTGTACTGAAATCTTCGTAAGTCTTGATCGAGGGTGATGATGTCTTCTTCAAACACGATGCCGGCGGCAAGAGTTATCCAGCGTTTTGATCCTTCAACCCGGCATTCGGTGATCGGAAACCATTCGTGCAATCGCTCTGGTGCGCCCACGAAAGCCCAAACTTTGTCAGCATTGCATTCAACAAATGCATGACGACGCACGGTGCCCATTATTAATACGCTAACTAACTTGCGCGTTGAACGGCGGGTTCAGTTGCGTGCCAAGTCGCCAGTCAACTGGGCTGAGTCCGGAGATAACTAATGCTTCGTTGATTTTGGTAAACGGCCGAGAACCGTTGAATCCTTTGTGTGCCGACAGCGGTGATGGGTGTGCACTCTCGACAATGTGATGCTTGTCGGTGTTGATTAATTGTTTTTTCTTTCTAGCCGAAGCACCCCACAATACAAATACAACGGGGTGTGATTTGTTGTTGACGATGCGAATGACTTCATCGGTGAAAGATTCCCAGCCGTGTCCTTGATGCGAACCGGCTTCGTCGGCGCGAACTGTAAGCGTCGTGTTCAACATCAGCACACCTTGTTGCGCCCATGGTTCGAGGTTGCCGAGGCCAGGTAATTCATTGTTTATTTTTAAATTTAAGTCAGATTGCAATTCTTTAAAAATATTTTTAAGTGATGGCGGTAGTGCGTTGCCGTTTTGTACAGAAAAACATAAGCCATGCGCCTGATTGGCTCCGTGATACGGATCTTGACCAAGAATTACTACTCGCGTGTCTGCGTGGCTGGTTAATTCGAATGCTCTGAGCAGATGCTCGTGGCTTGGGTAAACGGTGAAATGTTTTCGTTCAGTTTCTATAAATTGTTCAAGTTTCTTGAAGTAAGGCTTTTCAAATTCGGTTTTGAGTATTGCTGCCCAATCAGTTTGCATAACTAAATTTTTAGAAGCGCGAACGTACGGCCCATAAGTCAGGGAACACGGGTTTGAATAATGTTGTTGCGAGATACGCGGCGCCGCTTGACCCACCAGTACCATGCTTTAAGCCAATCGTACGCTCAACCATTTTGACATGGCGGTAGCGCCACTCTTGCAAGCCTTCATCAATGTCGAGTAAGCGTTCAAGCAACATCGCCACTTGCGGGTCTTGGCGATAGGCAACGGCGAGTGATTCTTGAACTCGATCGTTGGCGACATAATTTTCGGCGACATTTCGCTTCGTTACTTCGTCGGGCATTTTGTGGCCATGCTGCTCGAGGTAAATAATTACCGAGTCCCAAAGTGATGGGCGATTCATTGCGCCCGACACTCGCAACCGTGCTTGGCTTTTTGGGTCGAGGTGGTCAACCATTGTGGTGTCTCGTCGTCCGAGTACTGCTTCAAGTTCGCGAAACTGCACTGATTGAAAACCACTTGCAGCCTCAAGGCGATCACGAAATGAATTAAATTGAAGCGGCGTCATTGTTTCTAAAATGTCAACTTGACTAACAAGAACCTTAAAAATTGTGCGCACACGACCAAGTACAGGTAGCGACCCATGAGTATCACCGGTTTCTAATAGTGATTGAGCACGGGCAAGTTCGTGCAACACGCACTTAAACCACAACTCATATGTTTGATGCACGATTATAAATAGCATTTCGTCGTGCTCTGGGCCGTTTGATCGAGGTTTTTGCAACTCAAGCAATTCATCAACACTTAAATACGACGAGTAAGTCACCGCAGATTCAAATTTCTCCTGATTATCACCCGATTTCATATACGGTGAGCGTATGCCAAATGACATGACTTCGCGAAGTACCGCTCAGGCTCTTGATGCCAAAGACCCGCTATCCAAGTACCGAGACGAATTTATGATTGCCGACCCTTCATTGTGTTATCTCGATGGCAACTCACTTGGGCGAATGCCAAATGCAACAGTCGGTGTCGTAGAAAACTATTTACGCGGTGAGTGGGCGACAAAACTTGTTTCTGGTTGGACTGATTGGATCGACGAAGCTCAGTCAGTAGGTGATTTAATTGGTCGCGCTTCTTTGGGTGCCGCTGTTGGTCAAATGTTGTGCGTCGACACAACAAGTGTAAATTTTTACCAACTCTGTAGCGCGGCGGTTGACGCCAGATCTGATCGCAAAACGGTTATTACTGATACGGCAAACTTTCCGACCGATCGCTACATATTAGAAGGCATCTGTAAACAACGCGGATTAAAACTAGTCGTGATTGATGACGATGATGGCGAAGAATTTATTTCACCAGAGATGTTGGCTGCTGTTTTGAACGACGATGTTGCACTTGTTTCGTTGTCAGTGATTCAGTATCGCTCCGGAGTCTTGCATGATGTCGCGAAATTAACTCAACTGGCTCGTGATGCAGGCGCGCTTTTCGTTTGGGATGCGAGCCACGCAGTTGGTGTCGTGCCGATGCAATACGACCGCGACAAAGTTGATCTTGCAGTTGGATGCACATATAAATACGGCAACTCTGGGCCTGGTTCTCCGGCGTGGCTTTATGTGAGTCACCGTTTGCAAAGCGAACTAAATGTGCCGATTCAAGGTTGGTTTGCCCAAGACGATCAGTTCGCAATGGGGCAAGGCTTTGATCGCACCACCGGGATGCGTGGTTTTCAAATCGCAAGCCCGAGCATCATCGGAATGCGTTGCGTGACCACTGCTTTTGAGATGATTGAACGCGCGGGGTTGTCGGCGATCGCACAAAAGGCCGCACAAGGCACCGAGTTGATGCTGGCATTGCATGATGCTTGGCTTCAACCACTCGGGTTTTCGGTTGTCACACCCCGCGACTCAAAAAGACGCGGTGGTCATATTTCTGTGCGCCACCCAGACTCACAAAAGATATCTGAGGCGATGCGAATCTTTGGAAACGTAATCGGTGATTTTCGTCGGCCAGATTGCATCAGGTTGGCTATTTCTCCATTGCCAACCAGCTATGTCGAAGTATTCGATGGCTTTGAGAGGATTCGTGACGTAGTCGCTGCAAAAAAATATCTTGAGGTGGGCGAGGCGACAACCCGAGTTACATGATGCTAAAAACCCATTCTCGTGGCTAATCAGCCACCGAATCGGCGATAGACAATTTCGGCAGGGCCACGGCCAAAACGATTGTGCCACCAATTGGCCCAGATGATCGCAGAAGCATAAACGGCGATGCTCATTATCATTGCCGTATCTAACCCGGTTGGTGTTACAAGTTCTAATTTGTTCACAACGGTGTTGAAGATAAAAATATGGGCAAGATAAATTGTCAGCGTCATTTGGCCGGTGATTCTTGCGGTTTCAATAATTGGCGAATTTTTGTAGCGCTCACAAAGAATATGTAAAACTACAAGCACCGCGATGACCACGCCAATTGCAGATGCGACGTAGAGAATACCGCGGTCAAACGGACGAGTTGAAGCAAGTTGGCGCAGACTTTGATCGGTTTGACTAGACGAATTAGCAAGCGAGTGAATCATCGCATTAGCCAAATATGAAAAACTCACCACACCAACACAGATGATCAGAAGCCTGAATCGAATGGTCTTGAAAGTTGCGTAGTTGCGCCCCAGCAAAATACCGGTGATGAAAAACGCCAACCACGGAAAGAGTGGATGTGTGTAGTCAATAAAAATTCGAATCAGAAGATTTCGAGGCGAATCAGGTTCGGCCGGTGAGAGCCAAATCGTGAAATTGTCGTTAAATGTCTCCGCGAATCTCCACGACTCGACTGCCGCCGCAACAACTATCGAAAAGACACCGAGCAAAACCAAATTTCGTTTCGACCAATAAGCGATCACGCTGGCGGCCAAGAAAAGCACCCCGTAATAGGGGAGAATAGTTCCGCGCCAGATCCACTCAATGCCATAACCGAGAGTAAATAAAAAGAGTCCGCGTCGTGCGAGTCGCCATCGTGTTTCGGTAATCAATTGCTTTGTGTTCATCGTGCTTGTCATGAGTGAGACACCCATACCCGCGACCATGACAAAGCCAACAGGAAATGGATTTGCAAGCACTCCATCGAATGGATGCCACCACCGTTCATAGATCGATGGTTCTGTACTGCTTAGTGCGCCAGAGAAATTTAAGTAGCCGTGATAGTTAAGAACGATGATTCCGAACAATGCAATTGTGCGCATCGCATCGATGCTGACTACCCGATTGTCGTTTTGGTGATTAGTTGTGTTCATTGACTGGTCTATTTCCAAGTAATACAGTCGGGGTAAACACGCGTGAGCGGTTGTTGCACATCGACACAGTCGCCGACCTTGGGTAATTTGTCGTCGACATGTATAAACACCATTGAAGTGTGCATGTGCGAGGGCTCGACAAGTTCGAGGCGCATTTGGTTGAAATGAAATGGGCTCAGTTCTGAAGCGACCGGATTTACGCCGTGGCTCGTGCCAGCGCCGATCATTGCGATTGTGCCATCTTGTTTGATCTTGACGTTTCGATAGCCAGCGGTGTCACCTTGTTTGATAGTTCGAAGATCAAGCACATCGGCGGTTAAGTGAGTCATTGATTTGTCGCCTAGCCAAAGTGCCGTACCCGATCTTGCTCGAATTTTATTTTTGGTGAATTCTTGACGCAGTTGTTTAATGCCACTTGCGTCAATGTGGCTAATAAACCAAGGTAAGTCAGAAGATATTTGCAGCATCCAAGTCTTTATCTCAGCAAGATGGTCGTTTGCGTTGCCATCAAGAGGTGGATGAATTGCCCAACCAACTTGAGTTAAGCCAGAGTTTGTAATCGCATCTTTTAATTCGGCAAGTTCGGTTGCGTCGGCGCCGTATCGGTTCATGCTTGATCGAAGTTTGATGATCACTTGTCCGCGCCATGAATTAAGACGCAAGTTTTCGACATGTTGAACCGAACCTACTGTCAAGATCGCAGTCTCGGGCAAAGTCTCGGGCATTTCGACACCTGCAGGGGTGAGAACTATCGCGGTGCAAGTTGCAGGCACATCGTGTGCTTCAAAAACTGTGCCCACTGCAATTTCTTTGGCAAGCGAAGCAGCGTGCGACATGAGTGTTGACCGTCCAAAGCCGTATCCGTTGCCCTTGACAACCGGAATGAGATCTTCAAAACTTTTAGCAGTGTCATGAATATGAAAATGCCATGACTTCGAGTCAACGCTTAATCGCAGTGTCACTGCAACTAACTTTACAGCCGCTTACTTACTGATTTGGCTTTGTCGTTTAAGACTGTGTGAGATGGCGCGAAAGACCTCAACAATTATCGTTGCACCGAACGCTCCAGCGAATGCAATCAAAAATGCTTTGGTGTGATTATCGGCAAAAGACTTTCCACCGATGAATCCAAGCAATGATGCGTAAAGCGACCAGACACTTGCAGCCACTACCGCCCAACCGATAAACCATTTTCGTGGTTGACGGGTAACCCCGCATGACAGCGTGAGCAATGTTCGCCCCCCAGGGATAAACCGCGCGGTGATCAACAACATTCCACCTCGATCGTGAATCTGTTCGACAATGTTCGCCATTTGTTTTGCACCGCGTTCGGTGCGCGTTCGTCGTTTGATCACCCAGTCACTTGCTTCACGACCGATTAGATAACTTAGGTTGTCGCCGATAAATGCACCACTCGCAGCACAAACAATGACAAGTGCGATAGAAAGTGAGCCCGAGCCAGCGCTCACTCCGCCGATTATTACAAGTGTTTCGCTTGGAACGATTGGCAGAATTGAATCGAACACTGCGACTGCAAAAATAATCAAATAAAACCAGGGCGATGCCGAAGATTCTTTAAGCCATTCAAAAAAAGTATTGACAACTGTAAGCACTGCAAAAACCTTAGTAAGAAACTATGCCGCTATTAGTTGATGAGACTAAATGTTTGGTTCTTCGTGAGACTTCAGACGCCTTAAGTTTGGTAAGTGTTTGGCGATAATAAACGCAACCAATGCCAATGTCGCGACGATCTCCCAGCGTTCTGCGTTTTCCCATGAAATACCAAAGGGCAAGGCAATTGAAATAGTCAGTGATGCGATTGAAGCTTTGCGGGTTGCTTTGGTCAGAACGAACCATGAAGTAAATAAAACTAAACTTGTCAATGGAAACAACATAAACATTCCACCACCACCACAGGCAACACCTTTGCCGCCTTTGAACTTGCGCGTGATCGGATATGAGTGACCAAGAATCGCGGCGAACAAACAGATATAAGACAACGGACCACGCTGTTCTGATGTAACCACCCAAGCCAGACCAACGGCGAGTGCCGCTTTGGCCATGTCCATCAAGAACACGGCTAGTCCAGTTTTCCATCCGAGATTGCGGATGACATTTGATGCACCCGGGTTGCCAGAGCCAACAGTTGTGATGTCGAGATTTTTTCGACCCGCAACGATGGCCGCACTTGGAAACGTGCCAAAAAAATATGAAACTACTGTGGCAACGATCGCGATCAAAATTTCCATCTAATACCCCTGAGGTATTGTAATCAAGTTGTATTTGATCGGACGGTTAAAGAGTTAGCGACAAGTTGGATCATCTGGCGGAACAACCCCGACCGTCTTTTGCGGCGCGATTGCAGTCGGAATTGTCGTTGTCGGCGTCGCTGGCTTCGCGGTCGTTTCTGGTATTGCAAGTGTCGTTGTGGTGGCCATCGCAATTCTTTGAGCCACGAGAACCACAGTTTGATTATTGATCGTGCGAATCGACGCTTTTTGTGCAGTCAATGGTGCACGCCCTTGAAAGATTGCAAGAGCTTGTTTCATTGATTCGGTTTTGATTAGCGGTATCAAGACGGATAACTCGCCGATACGTTTCGGATAAGAATCGATTGTGTATGTGGCTACCGTGCGTGTATTTAGATCTCGCATTGCTTGAGCGAGGTCCAACATTCCGCGAGGCGTGAGCTTGTCGTCGGTGATTACATTTTTCAATGCCGCGTTCAGCAAGTCATTGGCCACCCCAATGTTTGACGAACCTTTATCAAGCGCGCGTTGCATAGACCTCCGCAAGAAATCTTGTTGCCGGCTAATTCGGCCAAGGTCACCTGTCGGGTCTTCTAACCATTTTTGCGTCGTGGTATCAAAATATCTATAGCCCGATCGTGAGCGAACGTATGCCAGTGCGCGGTCACCGTCAAAATTGACACATCCAGGCGTAGCGACATTGAAACCAGTCTTCTTGTCGCGTGTTGGATATAGAAATGGAACTTTGACGCCATCAACTGCCGTCACGATCTCTTTGAATGCACAAAAATTGACATTCACATAGTGATCAACCGGAATGCCGAAACTTTTTTCGATGGTGTCAACCAGCCTGTTTGGATCGGTGCTTTTAAATGCTGAGTTGATTCTGTTTTGCCGAGTTGTGCCGGCGATATTGACCCACAAGTCTCTAGGAAACGAGAGAATTGCCGCACGCTTTGAACTCGGGTCAATCCGAATAATCATGATTGTGTCGCTACGTTCGCCAAGACTTGCACGGTCGCCGATTCCGCCTGTGGTTGAACTCTTGGCGTCGGCACATGATCCGTTATCCGAGCCGGTCAACAAGAAGTTCTTTGCGTCAAGACTCGTTGGATCAAGCGGTAAATCTGCGTTTGCCGGTGAATCATTTGAACCCTGTGATTGGTCGTTTGGGTTCTCTTGAGAATTGTTCAAAGTGACAATCAGTCGTTGGTTAACGCGACCGTTGACCCACAACATTCCTAATCCAGAAAACACCATCAATGTGGCTATGAATACATTTAGTGAAAGAACGAAATAATGCGATCTTGGTCTTGGACCAAATTTTGGTTTTGACTTAAACCGCCGCAACATGCATTGTTTAGGTTAGTGGAGTAGCAAGAGTTACCTGCGCGGTAATGTCTTGTGTTGTCGCCTGTGAAGTAGAAGGCACAAATTTTATTTCCTGTAGTGCCCCGGCGTTGCGCAAGTCGAGAATATTTTCTTTCAACAGATCGAGCGTTGCCAGCGGCGCGCTAACAACGAGTTGCGAAACTTCGGCACGTTGCGAAACCTTTGCTTCTGTTTTGGCACGCCGCACCGCGGCAAGCACAATGCAGGTTGCATCAAGCAAAGAACTGGCATCATCTGATGCGACGAAGTCTGCAAGAGTCTCTTGGGTTGTCGGCCAGTTTGCCAAATGGATTGAACCCGATTGCCACCATGACCAAACCTCTTCAGTAGCAAACGGCAACATTGGTGCAAGCAACCGTTGCAAAATACTGAGCGCTCGATGCAACGAACTTCGCGCCGATGCTGACTGTTGACCAGGGCTGTATGCGCGAGTCTTCACCAATTCGACATAGTCGTCACAGAACCACCAGAAAAAAGCCTCTGTTCGTTCGAGCGCCCGGGCGTAATCGAATTGTTCGAGGGCGAGAGTGGCTTCATCTACAACTGCGGCTAGGCGAGTCAGCATCGCGTGATCTATCAAATCAGTCGGCATTGAACCAACAGTCAGCTCACCTGCGCCGAGCACGAATTTTGTCAAGTTCAGAAGCTTGGTTGCGAGCTTTCGCCCGACTTTCATTTGCTCTTCGCTGAATGTTGTGTCAACACCGGGTCGGGCGCACGCAGCCCAATATCGCACGGCGTCGCTGCCGTATTGATCGAATAAATCTGATGGCGTTACTACATTGCCCTTTGACTTCGACATTTTCTTGCGATCAGGGTCGAGAATCCAGCCAGACAATGCCGCGTTCTTCCATGGCGCTTGATTGTGTTCGAAGTTTGAACGAACCATCGTGGCAAACAACCATGTGCGAATAATGTCGTGACCTTGTGGTCGAACATCCATCGGAAAAACTCTTGTGAATAAATCTTGATCATCAATCCACCTGCCAGCAATCTGCGGAGTCAGCGAAGAAGTCGCCCAAGTATCCATGATGTCGGGGTCACCAACAAACCCGTTGGCTTGACCGCGTTGATCGGCAGTAAAACCAATTGGCAGATCTGTACTCGGGTCAATCGGCAACTGATCGCCAGTTGGCACAAGTGGAGTGTCATAAATGATTTCGCCGTGCGCATCAAGGCGGTACCACAGCGGTATCGGCACACCAAAATATCGTTGGCGACTGACGAGCCAGTCGCCGTTTAAACCTCCGACCCAGTTTGCATAACGATGTTGCATAAAATCTGGGTGCCAAGTAAGTTCATCGCCGCGTGCAAGCAACTTGTCACGAAGTGCTTGATCGCGGCCACCATTGCGGATATACCACTGACGGCTCGTGACAATTTCAAGTGGACGGTCACCTTTTTCGTAGAACTTAACGGCATGAGTAATTGCTCGTGGCTCATCAATCAGTTCGCCGGTTTCGCGCAGTATCTCAACGGTCAAGGTTTGCGCTTGTTTGACAGTTTTTCCTGCAAGTCGCGCATATTGCAGTTTTGCCTTATCAGACATCACTGCTGGAGCATCTACAACGAATCGTCCGTCACGACCGATGGTTGGGCGAGTGCTGAGATTCAATTCTCGCCACCAAATCACGTCGGTTAGATCTCCGAATGTGCAAACCATCGCAATACCCGAGCCCTTATCTTGTTGCGCAAGCGGGTGTGCAAACACTGGCACTTCGACATTAAAGATTGGTGTGTGCGCAACTTTTCCGAACAAATGTTGATAACGCGCATCATCTGGGTGTGCGACCAGCCCGACGCAAGCGGCGATTAATTCAGGGCGAGTTGTTTCAACTATAAATTCGCTGCGACTTTCGTCGGGCACATGAAACTTTAATTTATGAAACGCGCCGGGTCGTTCGCGATCTTCAAGTTCGGCTTGTGCAACCGCCGTGCCGAAGTCAACATCCCAAAGTGTTGGTGCTTCTTGGGTGTAAGCCTCACCGCGTTCAAGGTTTTTCAAGAATGCGTTTTGTGCAGTGCGACGCGAGTGTTCGCTGATTGTTGTGTAGAGCAAACTCCAGTCAACCGATAACCCGAGGCGGCGAAATAGATCTTCAAAGACTTTTTCATCTTGTGCGGTCAGTTCGTCGCAAAGTTCAATGAAGTTCGGTCGCGAAATTGGTATCGCTCGCGAATCTTTCGGCGGGTCACCACGAAACGGTGGTTCAAAATTCTCGATGTATTTCAGAGATGGATCGCATGAAACGCCGTAATAATTTTGTACGCGGCGCTCAGTCGGCAAACCGTTGTCATCCCATCCCATCGGATAAAAAACCGATTTACCGCGCATTCGCCAAAAGCGAGCCAAGGTATCTGTGTGCGTATAAGAAAAAACATGACCCATATGCAGCGAACCACTGACTGTTGGCGGCGGTGTATCAATCGAGAAAATATTTTTACGCTCTGCTGTGCGATCAAAACGATAAGTGCCGTCTCGCTCCCACTGTTCAACGAGACGAGAGTCAACTCCATCGATCGTGGGCTTCTCTGGAACGCGTGACATGACGAAATAACGGTACTCGCCTATCCTTAATATCTGTGCTGAATTTATACGACTCCGCAACCTCAAAAATTCGCTTGCTTGAGCAACGCAAGCCTGGCGAATTGAGCATTTATCTTTGCGGACCAACGGTTTATGGGCCTCCGCATATTGGCCATGGGCGAGCCACGCTTGTTTACGACATTTTGCGTCGCTATCTCGAATGGACAGGTATCAAAGTTCGTCTTGTTTCGAATATCACAGATATAGACGACAAAATCATTAACCGTGCCGAACGCGAAAAGCGTCCTTGGTTGGATATTGCACAAAAATGTGAGACGGTTTGGTTCGAATCAATGTCTCGTCTCGGTGTAATGCGGCCGACCGATGTGCCACGCGCAACCGAATACGTGGATCAAATAGTTGGACTAATTGCCGAACTTGTCGCCAAAGATGCGGCTTACCGCACGGATGACGGCATATATATGAGTACCAGCGTCGTGGCTGATTATGGCTTGCTGGCACAACAAAACATTGACGACATGTTGGCAGGCGGCGGTGACCGTAATGTGTTCGGCGCCGATCAAAAGAAACATCCTGCCGACTTTGTGTTGTGGAAGTTTTCTAAACCAGGCGAGCCGGCGTGGCCATCACCGTGGGGCGAAGGTCGACCAGGTTGGCACAGCGAGTGTGTTGTGATGAGTCTCGAATTGCTTGGTGAAGGTTTTGATTTGCATTGCGGTGGTGCCGACTTGCGGTTTCCGCATCATGAGAACGAGCGTGCGCAGGCTGTTGCGCTCGGCAAAGATTTTGCACACCATTGGATGCACAACGGTTTTGTTGTCGACACCGAAGGCGAAAAAATGTCCAAGAGTTTGGGCAACGTAACTAACTTGCCTGACTTGCTAGATCGTTACGATGCGCGCGCGTATCGCATGTTGTTGCTGCAAACGCATTATCGTTCGCCAGTAAAAGTTGGTCTCGACAATATTGACGCGTCGGTAAATGCTCTGGCTGGTGTTGATTCGTTCGCCGCGCGTACAAATTCGCTAAGTGGATTGCCTGACGAGGCGACGCTCAACGCATTTCGCACGGCGATGGATGATGACTTAAACACACCAGTTGCAGTCGGCGTGATGTTTGATGCAATTCGCCGCGCCAATGTCGCTGTTGATTCTGGTGACACTAAAACTGCCGCTGCGCTGTCTGCAGCCGTTCGAGAAATGTGTGTTGCAGTTGGTCTGCAACTTAACGCAGCTGAAGTTGTTGATGGTGATTCTCAAGCCAAAGCTGTAGCGCTAGACGCCGCTCGTGCAGCAAAAGATTTTGCTAAAGCCGATGCGATCCGCAACGAACTACAAACACTTGGCTGGCTAGTTGAAACGACTAAAGCCGGCACAACTCTGCGCCGCGCCTGACTGTTGCACGAACCACGCCGCGCTATGAGTCACTCATGAGCGTAGAATTAAGTTGTGACTTTGCCACTTGCGCCAGTTGATCAGATGCATCTTGAAGGCTTGGCGATCAAGCGCGAGCAACTGCGTCGTGAAAATCCGCAGGCAGATGAAATTCAGATTCAAAAACTATTGGTTAAGTGGCTGCACGATCGACCACTTGATGCTCCGGGGCGCGTCAGGGCACTGTGAGTCTCATTGCCACAGCGTCAGAAGTTTTGACGCTTTTGCGGCGCGAGGGAGTTTCGGGTTGTCTAGTTGGTGGGCTCGCAGTTTCGGTTCGATGTGATCCACGTTTCACACGCGATGTTGATCTTGCTATTGCACTTCAGAACGACACTCAAGCTGAGGCGCTGGTTCACTCGCTGACAAAGTTAGGTTTTCGCATTGATGCGTTAGTCGAGCAAGAAGCACAAAAGAGGTTGGCGATGACTCGACTCATTACTTCTGATGACACAAGTATTGATTTGTTGATTGCATCATCAGGCATAGAAGCAGAAGTTGTCGCTGCTGCTGAGCAACTTGAGGTTGTGAAACAAATTATTTTGCCAGTGGCTCGAGTTGGACACTTGATTGCGTTAAAACTATTGTCAGTTGCCCCTGGTCGAGAAACTGATCATTCTGATTTGCGCAATCTCGCTCATGTGGCTGACGAGGTTGAGTGGCAATGGGCACATGATGCGGTGCGACTAGTCGTTGAGCGCGGTTATTCGCGTGACCGTGACCTCGAGTCTGATCTTCAGAAGTTGCGCCGCGCGTAATGTTTTCAAACGATTTCACTCAGTTCCGCTTGTTAGTCGCAACTGCTTCGCAGGTAACTTATAACCATGGCTGATTTTTCACTTGCTCTAAATGATGACCAACTTCAAATCAAAAACTGGATCCACGAATTTGCAGTTGATGTAATTCGTCCAGCAGCGCACGAATGGGATGAACGAGAAGAGTTTCCGTTTCCCGTTGTGCAAGAAGCCGCCAAGATCGGCTTATACGGCCTCGACTTCATTATGAATGCAATGGCCGACCCGACAGGTTTGACAATGGTTGTTGCGATTGAAGAAATCTTTTGGGGCGATGCTGGTATCGGCATGGCGATCATGGGATCTGGTCTTGCTGCAGCAGGTATCGCCGGCAACGGCACGCCAGAACAAATGATGGAGTGGGTGCCGCAGTGTTATGGCACCGCTGACGATGTGAAACTCGGAGCGTTCTGTGTCAGCGAACCCGACGCAGGTAGCGATGTTTCAAACTTGCGTACTCGAGCCGTATATGACGAAGCCAATGATGAGTGGGTACTTAACGGCACTAAAGCATGGATCACAAATGGCGGTATTGCTGATGTCCACGTTGTGGTCGCCGCTGTAGACCCCGAACTCAAAGGTCGTGGCCAAGCGAGTTTTATCGTGCCACCAAAAACAAAAGGCCTGAGTCAAGGTCAAAAATATTTGAAGCACGGCATTCGCGCTAGTCATACGGCCGAAGTTGTGCTCGAAGACGTTCGTGTGCCAGGTCGTTGTCTGTTGGGCGGCAAAGAAAAACTTGACGCCAAACTTGCGCGATATCGCGAAGGCACATCGAGTGGCAAGCAACCAGCCATGGCGACATTTGAAGCAACGAGACCAGCAGTTGGCGCGCAAGCACTTGGTGTTGCGCGTGCTGCATATGAATTTGCACTTGACTATGCGAAAGAACGCAAAGCATTCGGCAAGCCGATCGTCATGCACCAAGCAATCGCTTTCAAACTTGCCAACATGATCACCGAGATCGATGCGGCGCGATTGCTGATTTGGCGCGCGTCGTGGCTTGCTAAAAATGGTGGCTACAAAAATGCTGAAGGTTCGCAAAGCAAGTACTACGCATCAGAGATGGCCGTCAGAGTCACAAATGATGCAATTCAAATTTTGGGCGGTTACGGCTACACGCGTGAATACCCAGTAGAGCGTTGGCACCGTGACGCCAAGATTCACACGATTTTTGAAGGCACGAGCGAAATTCAGCAACTTGTTATTGCGCGCGCAATCTCTGGCATGCGGGTCGAATAAAAACTATTTAGTGGGGCTATTTTGTGCGAGGCCTCGTAGTTTGGTGCTTGCCAAGTCCGTACCGTAGAGGGCCTTATGTCAATTCTCCCTAACGCCGCATTTTCGATCGCTCTTGATTGTCAACTCGACAATGTGCCCGGCACCCTTGGGCGATTGTGTGCCGCCATTGGCGAGGCAGGTGGAAACATTGGAGCCCTTGATGGTTTTGATGTTCGTGGCCCGGTGCTTCGTCGAAGTCTTGTTGTGCATTGTCGAAATGAAGAGCATCAAAATGCAGTTGTCGCTGCGGTACAAAAACTAGATGGAATAACAGTTGTTGATTGGTGGGACCGAACTTTTCGAATGCATGAGGCCGGAAAGATTGAAGTCATCAGCACGGCGCCAGTCAACGATCGCGATGATTTGTCAATGGCATACACACCGGGTGTTGCTCGTGTTTGTACTGCAATTGAAAACGATCCATCGCTCTCGCATAAGTACACCATTCGAAAAAACACGGTCGCAATTGTTAGCAATGGCACAGCAGTGCTCGGACTTGGTGACATCGGCCCAGAGGGGGCAATGCCTGTCATGGAAGGTAAGGCATTGTTGTTCAAGGAGTTTGGTGGAGTAAATGGATTTCCTATTTGTATAAATGCGCGCACTGCTGATGAGGTCGTTGATTTTGTGCAGCGCATTGCGCCAACATTCGGTGGAATAAATCTGGAAGATATAAAAGCACCCGAGTGTTTCGAAATTGAAGAACGGCTGCGAGCGAGTCTTGACATTCCTGTGTTTCACGACGACCAACATGGCACGGCAGTGGTGACATTGGCGGCGTTATGGAATTCTCTGAAAATCACAGGCAAGAAAATGGAAGACCTCACGGTTGTCATCGCTGGCGTCGGTGCTGCAGGTGTTGCAATTGGCAAGATTCTTCTTAACGCCGGCATCGGCGATGTCATTGGTTGTGATCGCTTGGGTGCGATTTATACAGGTCGAGGCGAATTGAACTCTGCAAAAGAATGGTTCGCCGCAAACACAAACTCTTCACGAAAAATGGGATCGATTAGTGACGTCATGAAAGGCGCCGACGTGTTTGTCGGGGTGAGCGGACCGGATCTGGTTACTGCAGCCGATGTGCGCTCGATGGCGAAAAACCCAATTGTGTTTGCGATGGCTAACCCAAACCCAGAAATTCGTCCAGAGCAAGTAGATGGTCTTGCTGCCGTCATGGCAACAGGTCGTAGTGATTATCCGAATCAAATCAATAACGTGCTTGCGTTTCCCGGAATCTTTCGTGGCGCACTTGACGCAAATGCAACAGACATCACCGAGGGTATGAAATTGGCGGCCGCAATTGCCATTGCCGAGTCGGTGACCGATGCCCAATTGTCGCCAGATTTTGTGGTGCCATCAGTATTTGATCGGACCATTGTTCAGCGCGTTGCGCCAGCGGTCGCCGCAGCGGCTGTAAAAGACGGCGTCATCCGCAAGTCTTAGAAAATTTCTGTTAGCGCTGCTCGGTGCTGTTAACTGAGATTCGTGTGATAGTCGACATGCTGCACCAATAAATATCGCCGTGAGGCCCGACGGCAGGAAATACTGCAGACTGAATCGGACTTGTTGTTGCAACTCGTGCAACCTCGTCGCCAGTCGTAATGTCAAGCACAACAACTTGTTCGCAACCCAGTTCGGGTCGATAATCGGCAGTAATAATTTGTCCTGCGTTGGGCGACAACAACATATGACAAGCGTGATTCTGCTCACGGCTCCAGCGAAGCGTGACAGAATCTTCGTCGTAATCGAAACCGCTGATCACACCGTTGCCACTATCGAAACCGACCACGATTTGGCGCTTGGTATCAACGACTGGAGGATTAGCAATAATCCCATTTGCTAATCCGCAAATCTCGACAAGCGTTACCTTGCCTGATTTTTTATTGACGCGTACGAGATGCAGTGGCGCTGTCGAAATACCGACACCTCGAAAAGTTCCTGTGAAGAGTTGTGTGCCTTCGCCATTATCCAAAAACCATGCCTCGTCCTGCGTGATGACTGCATCCCAACCGAAAGTTTGACCTTTGAGAGTTCGATAGCGAGCATTGAATGTCGTGTCAACGCTCAATTTTTTATCGCGCCAGAATACGCGTATCAGCGAATAATCACCGACAACATAAAGATCATTTCCGTCAGCAGAGAGTCGAGCAATTGAGGGTTCAGCAAGTTCAAGTCGTTCAACGATTTGCAAATCTTCTGGGTCGAGAATTAACAATTCCGTATTTTCCATTGGTGTGCCGTTGGGTTGACCTGGCAACGCACCCGAGAAATCTTTGGTTGCTAAATGTCCACTCGGCAAAATCACGAAACTGTTGT
>ERZ889217.193-NODE-193-length-40096-cov-10.566644_pt1 | contig 40096 bp, 33 predicted proteins | sample MGYA00521098_ERZ889217 | MGnify/ENA primary metagenome ERZ889217 (study PRJEB32303, sample SAMEA104408613) | aquatic metagenome | biome: Brackish water; feature: Pelagic; material: water | place: Baltic Sea | collected 2014-06-10T22:04:00 | depth 2,362 m ... | reverse complement strand
GCAACAGCCAATCCACCTTCACTACAGTCATGAGCCGAACGGATCTTTCCTTGTTGCATCAACTCGTATAACGCTCGATAGCGCAATGGCGCAGTCGTGTCAGGTTGAGGGACTAAACCGCCATGATCGCTTCCAAGGACAAGGTCCAAGTGACTGCCGCGCAATTCATCGCTGGTCAATCCAGTCATCACGATGGCACTACCGCTTGCGCTCAGCGTTGAACTCACGCATTGATCCACGTCGGGCACGTGTGCCAAGGCGGTAATCACCAAAGTCGGTGGAATGGATTGGCGCACACCTGAGTCAGATTCATATTCGTTATTCAGAGAATCCTTACCCGACACAAAGGGCGCACTAAAAGCAAGAGCCGCAGCACAACAACCGTCAACGGCGTGCACCAAGTCACCCAATGTGGATGGCCGAGACGGATCTCCCCAAGAAAAGTTGTCCAATAGCGCCACAGCGGAGGGGTCTGCGCCAACAGATACAACATTGCGCATCGCTTCATCAACGGCGGACCACGCCATGGATCGACAGTCATAAAGTCCATAGCGTGCGTTGACCCCGATACCGAGTGCAAAACCATTTTCGTCTTCGGGACGAACGATGACAACTCCATCTGATGGTCCTGTTTGCCATGGAGCAGACATCGGACCAATGACGGTTGCTCCGAGAATTTCGTGGTCATAGCGGCGGATGACCGCTTCTTTGGAAGCAATGTTTGGGTGAGCCAATAACTGGCACACCATCTGCGCGTGATCTGCTACATGACGTGAGATGGCAGCCAGAGTCGGGTGAGGTTCAAGGTCGGCGATCATTTCTCGTTGTGGACGACCATCAAAAAGAAAATCAGTCGGCATATCCACGACGATCTCAGAACCGTGTCGGACAATCAAACGTCGCGTTCCCGTGAACTCTCCAATCACCGTCGCCTTGACTCCGCGTGCGAGGCAACGATGCAGAACTTCTGGCACATCGCGAGGATCCACACCAAGCACCATTCGTTCTTGTGCTTCTGACAGCCAGATCTCCCACGGAGCCAAGCCAGGGTATTTGCGTTCCACCAAGGCGAGGTCAATCGTGGCTCCCAACTTCTCCGCCATCTCGCCGACCGCTGAAGACAATCCACCGGCACCACAATCGGTCAGCGACGTACATAACGGCACCTCGCGATCAAGTAAATCAACTAACACTTCACCGACTAAGCGCTCGACGATCGGATCACCAATCTGCACCGCGGCCCCAGCCACAGAACCAGTACTGGCATCAACCGTCATAGAAGAAAAAGTCGCACCTTTGATACCGTCGCGTCCCGTGGCCCCGCCAATCACCACAATTTGATCGCCCACTCGCGGTTCACCAATAGCGTCGTAGCCCCGTAAAACTCTGCCAACGCAACCACAAAACACTAAGGGATTAGCGATGTAACCCTCATCGTAAAGAACTGCACCAGCAACAGTGGGCACACCAATCTTGTTGCCATAATCAGCCACGCCCGCAACGACACCTTCACGGATCATCTCTGGGTGCAAGACCCCGCGAGGTAACTGATCGGGCCGTGTGTCTGCTGGACCAAAGCACAACACATCGGTGAGTGCCACAGGAATCGCCGGTGCGGCTAAGACATCGCGCACCACGCCACCCACTCCGGTATTCGCTCCACCAAAAGGTTCTACGGCACTTGGATGATTGTGCGTTTCGGCCTTTATGGCCAGGGCATGAGAATCGCCAAAACGAACGATGCCGGCGTTGCCATCAAAAGCCGAAACAACAAAAGGAGCATTAATCGTTCGCGTGCAATCACGTAGTTGACGCAATAGGGGCGCTACTTCATGGCCTCGTGTTGTGGTGATGCGTGCCGTAAATGTTTTGTGTGAGCAGTGCTCACTCCAGGTTTGGGCGATTGTCTCAATCTCGGCATCAGTCGGATCTCGTCCCTCGGTGGCAAACCATTGCCGAACAACAAGCAGTTCGCTGTGATCAAGAGCCAAACCACGTTGCCGATTGAGTTGAGAAAGTTGCCCATCGTTTAAGTCGCGCAGCGCAACAGTTTCTACACGACTTTGCGCTTCGTCAGAACTCATCGGCACGAAACCAGGGTTGACCCTCGAGCGGTCCCATATCTCCACGACAGGATTGCACAGGATACGTTCCACTAAGTCGGTCACGGCACTGTCATTAAGATGCGTCGCTCCCAAAATGCGATGTGCCGACCCTGTGGCAATACGGACATCTAAACCTAAACGAGCGGCACTCTCTTGCATTTGAAAAGCTACGCGGTCCGTCACCCCCGCTCGACGAGCAACCTCCACAACCAATTCACTTGAGGTAGCAGTGCTCTCATTAGGGTCAACAAATGTGACAGCAACCTGCGGTCCGAACGGCTCGCTGATGAGTGACTGTGCCAGACGTTGCGCGTCCACTTCATCGCTACAGCCAGACACAAAGTACAAATCACAGGATTCAAAAGTCAGTCCGGAAAATCCAAGTCGCGAGGCCGCTTGAGATAAGGAGTGATCCTGATGAGAGCCCCGAGGCGCGGAGACCCTCCACCAACTTTTTGGGGAGAAAACCGAGGAAACAGGCACTAAGACGAGAGTAAAGGTTAGGAGTCTTCACAATCCATGTAGCAAGCAGTGATTCGTTTTACTTTCTATAAAAATCATCTGAAGTTGATTAATTTTTTGTAAAACAGAGACTGCTATCAGATCCTTGGAGGGTCAACTTCAATACGGATTTTTGAATGCGCCGGCCGCTCGGTATTAATAAAAGCATGCGTGAGCACATCATGATTGCTCGCCCGCACCAACCATTTCTCACGGTGTGCCACCACTGTGATCCCTCCCATTGCGGATAAGGAACTTGCGAATGCGTCACCACCTTCACCTTCAATCACCGCTAATGCCGAGACAGGCGGGAAACCCAACATTTCGCGGCGAGCCAATTCTGCTTGACTGAGAATTCCAGGATCACCGGCGACGGCAGCCAGAACCACATCATTATCCGGCAGAGAGGTTTGCAAAATAATTCGTCCGCCTCTCTCGCGGATTCCTACTAAACGCGCCGCTTTGGCGACTAAGGCCATGGCCTGCTCGCTGGCTTGATAACGCGGGGCCAATAACTCGCTATCAAAATCTAAAAATGCCACCACATCAATACGACGGCACCGATGCAACACTGCTTCTGTGCCGATAAAGACATCGGCAGTCGTGTCATCAAAGAGTTCATCTTTATTCTTGCCTGCTACGACTGCGAGAACATCGCGTTGAGCTGCTGCCTCAAGTTCATCACGCAGTCGCCCAACTCCTGGACGAATCCGTGAAAGCACTGAAGAACCACAGTTCGCACAAACTTTAGGTCGGCTGCGCTGACAGGTACCACAGTCAAGTTGACCCACCACATTTTCAACCATTGATCCTGTACACGACTCACAACGCGCCAGCATCTTGCATGATCGACATGCCAGCAGTCGCGCTTGACCCTTGGTGTTGAGCACACATGCCACGCGGAGATCGGCATGACGTAAGTGGGCAATCAACTCGGAAGACAACAACGACCTCTTCCATGGTTCAAGATCACTTTGATCCACCACTTGTACGGTGGGCCATGAGGCATGTTCACGTTCGCTACTGGGGGCGAGCAAGGTACGTTGGTGCAGTCCGACCACACTCGGACATGGGGAGACCAAGAGTAACGGAGCCTTGGCCAGACGAGCCCGCCTGGCTAAGACATCACGCGCATGCCACGTCGGAGCGCGCTCTTCTTGCAAGGACTCTTCGTGTTCATCAAGGACAACAGCAACTGCCAAGTTGGGGCAGGGAGCAAAAGCTGCAGCCCGTGCTCCGATAACAACGTCAACACCGCCTCTTGCTTGAGCCCACTCATGAGGCATCAGCGCCACAGAGATGCCCGTACGACGCAAACGCGTGGCGAGAATTTGGGCGTTGTCAACCGAAGCGCAGACCACCAAGGTTGGCCCCAATCGGGCTGCCGCTAAAACTGTCGGCATCTGATCGGCGCTCGGTGGAAGACGCAGAACTCCCCCGCCTTGAGCCAACAATGATGTGGCCGCAGGCGATACGGGTTCGGCCAATACCTTGGTGCGACGCGCTGGAGACGCGCGGGTGACAACCGTATTAGGTGAGGCGGTGACAAGAAATGGGCGTAAACGTGAAGCACACCAACGATCAGAGGCCCAACGACACAGATCCAACATCTCGGCGTCGGGTCCGATTCCACTTGACTTATCGATTGACTTCAATTTGTTCGTCGCTAGGTCTGATGATGGTGATCCGAGAGACACCACCCATCCCCCGACACGGCGACCATTCAAAGACATTCGTACACGCGAACCAAGCGCTACGACATCCGTCAGAGATGGTGGAACCAGATAATCGAAAACACGATCAAGTCCGGTGACATCTGGGACAATGCCAGCCACAACTGGCAATCCAGAAACAGATTCAGTCACGACCGGGGTGGTCGTCATCTCGGCGGCAATCTACGAACGTCGACTGTGAACCCTCAGAGGCCCAATGCCGAAGAGAACTCAGCGAGCCGCGAGAGTTTTTCCCATTCAAAGTCCGGCAGTTCACGCCCGAAGTGCCCGTAGGCAGCAGTCTGCAAGTAAATCGGGCGCTTCAATTTCAGATCACGCACGATGGCTGCTGGGCGAAGGTCAAAAGTGGCCTTGACGGCTGCTTCAATTTTTTCTACTGCAATCGTTTCGGTACCGAATGTCTCAACCAAGATGCTGACTGGATGCGCCATACCAATGGCATAAGCAACCTGAACTTCACAGCGATCAGCAACACCAGCGGCGACCACATGCTTGGCAACCCAGCGTGCAGCATATGCCGCTGAGCGATCAACTTTGCTCGGATCTTTACCGCTGAATGCTCCGCCACCGTGACGACCCATACCACCGTACGTATCAACAATAATCTTGCGACCAGTGAGACCAGTGTCAGCGTGAGGTCCACCTAAAACGAACTTCCCAGTTGGGTTAATGAAGATCGAATAATCATCCTGCGCGAATTGAGCAGGAATCATTGGACGGATGACTTGCTCAATCAAATCCGGACGGATGACCGTATCACGATCAATGCCATCATCATGTTGCGTGGAAATCAGCACAGTATTCAGACGCACAGGCTTTCCATCTTCATAGTCAAAGGTGACCTGAGTCTTGCCATCTGGACGCAGATAAGGAATTTGGCTCGACTTACGCACTTCAGTCAAACGCTCCGCCAAACGGTGCGCTAAGTGAATCGGCAATGGCATCAAAGTTGATGTTTCATTGCATGCATAGCCAAACATCATTCCTTGATCTCCAGCACCCTGCAGATCAAGATCGTCGCTTCCCGTACGACCGCGTACCTCTTCGCTCTTATTGACGCCTTGTGCAATATCGGGACTCTGCGCATCGAGAGCGACCAAGACTCCGCAAGTCTTTCCGTCAAAGCCGAAATCGGCATTGGTGTAGCCGATGCCTTTAATCACTGAGCGCGCCGTCTCGGCAATATCAACATAGGCATCGGTCGTGATTTCTCCCGACACCAGACACAAACCAGTTGTCACTAAAGTTTCACAAGCCACGCGAGCATGGGGATCTTCGGCAAGAATCGCGTCTAAGACAGCGTCAGAAACCTGATCGGCGACCTTGTCGGGGTGACCTTCGGTCACACTTTCTGATGTAAATGTCCAGTTGCGACTCATGATGGCTCCAAATGTCTCTATTTATTATTGCTCAATCAACAAAACTAAATTTCAAGGAAGGCAAACCGCTAACTAGTTGCCTTACTCAGGCGAATTTTAACCACGATATCTAACAAGGCTCGGGCAACATTTCGTTTATCACTTAACGGCAGTAAGTGTAGAGGTTGGTTGGGTCTCAAGAAGGTGACCGCGTTGGTGTCGTGCTGGAAACCGACGCCGGGTTGACTGACATCATTAGCCACCATCAGGTCCAAGTTCTTGCGCTCAAGTTTGCTTTGGGCATTGGCTACGAGGTCGGAGGTCTCAGCAGCGAAGCCCACGAGAACTTGATCTGAGCGCTTGGCTGCACCAAGAGCAGCCAAAATATCGGGAGTTGCCTCAAGGATAATTTGCGGTATCCCGCCGTCCTTTTTAATCTTTTCCGGGGTACAAGACACAGGACGAAAGTCCGCCACAGCGGCGCACATGACCATCACATCGGTTTGCTCCCATAACCCTTCAATGGCCTTTTGCATCTCTGCCGCTGTTTCCACGGCGACCACGCTCACTCCCGCGGGAATCGGCAAATCCACAGTCGAAATAAGCGAGACACGAGCCCCACGAGAAGCGGCCTCAGCGGCCACGGCGTAACCCTGTTTTCCACTTGAACGATTGGCGATCACCCGTACAGCGTCAATCGGTTCACGAGTTCCGCCGGCGCTGACGACAACATGCACGCCTCGTAAATCCCCCGAGCCCAATACTTGATGTACACGGGCCAGGATCGCCGTCGTTGAAGCCAATCGCCCTTTACCCGAATCGCCACCGGCTAAACGTCCATCTTCGGGCTCGACGATATGAACGCCGCGCGAGGCCAGTATTTCAATGTTGTGTTGTACCGCTGGGTGCTCCCACATTTCGGTATGCATTGCGGGACAGACAATGACTGGTGCTCGAGTAGCAATCAAGACATTGGTCATCAAATCGCTAGACAACCCATGGGCATACGCTCCAAGCAAACGCGCCGTTGCTGGAGCAACCAAAATGAGGTCTGCGCTTTGACCCAACTTGGTGTGCGGAATAGGCGATGCCTCATCCCACAATGACATTTGCACGGGTTCACTAGCGAGCGCAGAAAGAGTTGTTCGACCAATAAAATGTTCGGCGCCTTTCGTCATCACTGGTATGACATGGGCTCCTGCATCCACAAGTTGGCGAATCACTTCAACTGCTTTATACGCAGCGATACCACCGCATACGCCAACAACAATTCTCTTGCCGGCCAAATCGGCCATGATCAAACTCAGGCGTCGCCAGAATCAGCGTCGTCGACGCCAACTTCGGTGACATCTTGCGCAGTGCCGAGAATTGCGGCGGCCTCAGCAGCACGCAATGCAGCAGCATCAGCGATGGCGGCTTGTTCAGCGGCGGCGCGCTCGGCCATTTCTTCGGCGGGAACACGAACGATCTTGTCGGCGGCAATTTCTTCAAAACCCATGCTCAACGGCTTACGCAATGAAGCAACTTGGGGAGGAACAACCTTCGAACTGACTGAGCCCATCTTGGCGTAATAATCCTGCAGTTCACGCGCCCGACTAGCAGCCAGAGTGACCAAACTGAACTTTGAGTCAACCTTGCCCAGAAGGTCCTCTAACTGGGGTGTCATCATCGAATCGTTATTTGCAGGCATGGTGATTCAGTTGTCCTTTGAATGGGCTAAAACGCCGAATTGTTCAGCAGTCAATCATAACCTGTCAAAGAGGGCTTTCAGCGCCCCACATCGTGACGAAGCCTGGTTATCAGGGCCATCATTTCGTCCACAGTGCGCTCCAACTCATCGTTGACCAGATAATGGTCAGCCAAAGCTAAGCCCACTGGCTCTTCTTCCTCGGCTTTGCGCAACCTCTCCTGAATCTTGTGATCTGGGTCGCCGCGTCCGACCAAACGCCGCCGTTGCTCTTCTCGCGAGGGGGGCAGAATGAAGATCAGGACAGACTCGGGGTGAGAGACTTTCACCTGCTGCGCTCCATCAACCTCAATTTCTAAGACAATGTCGCGCCCCGTCGTCAGATCGGGAGCGGGACTGCCGTAATAATTTCCGAGGAACTCAGTCCATTCCAAAAATCCACCCGCCGCAAGGTGAGACTCAAACTTCTCGCGGGTAGTGAAGACATAAGCCTCATCTTTTTCCCCCGGTCGCTGGGACCTTGTTGTCCAGGAGCGACTCAGCAACAAGGTCTGATCGCGCTGCAAAAGAGCGTCCACAATGGTGCCCTTACCTACGCCACCTGGACCGGACACAATAATGATCAGCGCAAGCGCCGGCGATGAGGATGCGGGCGGGATGGCCCGCGATGTCATTTGGCGAGGTGTTCGAGCAGAGCTTTCTTCTGCTGATTGCCAAGACCCTGGATCTTGCGGTTATCGGCGATGCCGACTTCTTCCATGATCTTGCGGGCTTTGACTTTGCCCAGTCCAGGAAGGCTTTCCAGCATCGCTAGGACTCGGAGTTTGCCGACATTAGGGTCAGTCGAAACGATAGCGTCAGCCACGCTCAAGGTCCCTTGCTTAAGTTGGACTTTGATGATGGCCCGGGCGGCACGAGCTTCGGCAGCCTTGACAAGGGCCGCTGCACGCTGTTCGGGTGTGAGTATCGGAGGAGTAGCCATAACTGAACCGTACAGAGATAGCGCACGCTATGGGTGGATACCACCGCTATGTGCACGACCAGTCAGATCTGCTAGCGCCCCTATTTTGCGCTCATTCGCCCAATTTTCGAGTTCATTGGCGATTTTGAAGCAAGCCCGAGGGTCAGCGAATGTGGCAGTACCGACTTGAACGGCACTGGCACCAGCCAGCATCAACTCGGCAGCATCCCAACCCGAGGCCACGCCGCCAACACCCACAATGGCCAGATCGGGCAGTGCCGCATGCACATCAAAGACCGCCCGCACGGCCACAGGATGAATCGCCCGTCCCGACAAACCTCCGACCCCATTACCTAGAACTGGGCGTCCCGTTTCAGGGTCAAGTACCAGTCCAACGACTGTATTGATCAATGTCACCGCGCTCGCCCCAGCATTCTGCACGGCGCGCGCCACGTCAACGAGACGATCCGTGTTGGGACTGAGTTTGGCCCACAACGGTCGCTGAAGAATCATGCAGGTTGCGATCACGGCCGCTGAGAGTTCAATATCGTGCGCGAAAATCCCATGCCCCGAAAGGTTCGGACATGACAAGTTCACTTCCACAGCAATCACCGTGTCGCGATATGGCGAACTCTCTAAACCTTTGCTCAACAATTCGGCGGCCCGACGATATTCCTCAACCGATCGTCCCCAGATACTGACGACAGCTTTAGCTTGGGCGGTCGCCATGGCCGGCAAATCATTGGCTAGCCAATGCGCTACTCCCGATCCCTGCAGACCCACAGCGTTGATCATTCCTTGTGCGATCGGATGCACTCGCGGTGCCGGATTGCCGGCCCAAGCCTCGACGGTTAATGACTTCACAACAACTGCTCCGAGTGTTGCTAGGTCACCGTATGCAGACAACTCGGCACCATGGCCGGCTGTTCCTGACGCAGCAATGATCGGATGCGCCAACTCAAGTGATCCCACCTTGACGCTCGTGGCGACAAGGGTGCGATCAGCGGCCATGGTACTCCTGCAGACTCTTGACCTCGAGAGGATGGTCAAGTTGTTCAGCCATACCTTGCACCGCCGCCAGTGCTGCTTCAACAGTGGTCACCGAACTCACATGATTGACATTGGCCGCTTTGCGAATTGCTTCGCCGTCGGTACGACCACCACGACCTTGCGGGGTGTTGACAACGAATGACACTTCGCCCGAAGCAATCAAATCCACTGCGGTAATGGCTGCATTTTCGTTGACCTTTCCGACCACCTTGTCGACATCCATTCCAAAGCGAGCGAGATACGCCGCGGTTCCAGTTGTCGCGGCAATACCAAAACCTAAAGCACGCAATCGTTGAGCAACCACAATGCCCGCTGGTTTGTCACCATCTGCCAAGGAGAGAAAAACCATCCCAGTTGTTGGCAACACTGTGCCTGCCGCGAGTTCGGCTTTGTAAAAGGCTCGACCGAACGTTTTGTCAATACCCATGACCTCACCCGTTGAGCGCATTTCTGGTCCGAGCGCAGTATCCACTTCAGGGAATCGACTAAACGGTAAAACAGCCTCTTTAACCGCAACCGTGTCAGGGAAATCAAGTAAGACCGAGTGAGTGAGTAGTCCCTCACGACGAAGCTCAGCCAAGGTCGATCCAAGCATTACCCGTGTGGCCACCTTGGCCAATGGCACCCCAGTGGCCTTGGCTACGAAGGGCACTGTACGACTGGCGCGCGGGTTGGCCTCAATCACATACACACTTGTGCCAACGACCGCATATTGCACATTGATCGGACCGCGTACATCTAATGCTGTTGCGATCGCTGCGGTGTACGCCTCAATCACTTCAACAACCCACTTCGGCAACGTTTGTGGTGGGATCGCGCAGGCTGAGTCACCCGAGTGAACACCAGCCTCTTCAACATGCTCCATGACTCCACCGATAAGTACTTCGCCAGTGTGATCACGAATTGCGTCCACATCCACCTCAGTAGCATCTTCAAGGAAACGATCAACAAGTACTGGACGTTCTGCTGATAGTCCACCCTCTTTTCCAAGACTCCCAAAATCAGAAAGTTCAGCCATGGCGCGTGTGAGGTGATCGCGATCATGCACAATCTGCATGGCTCGTCCACCGAGCACATAACTCGGACGCACCAACACCGGAAATCCGACTCGCTCGACGATCGCCATTGCTTGTTCAAGGTTGATCGCCGTACCACCAGGTGGTTGCGGGATCTTGAGGGATTCACACAACTCGTTCCACTTTTCGCGATCCTCAGCCAAGTCAATGGACACAGGCGAAGTGCCAGCAATCAGTTCGGCGGGAATGAGTCCTGAGAGTTTCAAAGGAGTTTGACCACCAAGTGAGACGATCACTTTTGGAGCACGTCCACCGGCTGCCGCAGTTTCTGCGGCGATGACATTCAAAACATCCTCCTTGGTGAGTGGCTCAAAATACAAGCGATCAGACGTGTCATAGTCCGTAGAGACTGTCTCGGGATTGCAATTGATCATCACCGTTTCATAACCAGCATCGCGCAATGCAAATGAGGCATGGACACAGCAATAGTCAAACTCAATTCCCTGTCCGATGCGGTTGGGGCCTGACCCAAGAATGATCACGCGCGGGCGCTCCGAAGGACGTACTTCATTTTCATCTTCGTATGTCGAGTAGTGATACGGGGTTTGGGCAGCAAATTCGGCCGAACAAGTATCTACCGTTTTATAAGTCGGCAAAACACCGGCCGTTTCGCGAATCCTACGGACATCATCTTCGTGGGTTGACCATAAATATGCCAACTGCGCATCGCTGAAGCCGACTCGCTTAATGCGCTTCCATGCTTGCTTGCTCATCGTCGATGGCGACAAAGATTTCACGGCCTGGCGCTCTTCAATGATCATCAGCATCTGGTCAAGGAACCAAGGATCTACCTTGCAGGCTTGATACACCTCATCCACAGAGATGCCTCGTAGAAGCAACTCCCCGATTGTAAAAATGCGATCAGGTGTGCCAACACCGACCGAACTCAGCAACTCTTGCGTTGAAAGATTAGCGAACTGCTTTTCTGCTGGGTCGCAGTTGAGTCCCAATCGGCCTTGTTCAAGGGATCGCAATGCCTTTTGCAAACTCTCAGGAAAAGTACGCCCGATAGCCATCACCTCACCCACGCTTTGCATTTGCGTTCCCAAGACGCCACTCGTGCCCGGCAACTTTTCAAAAGCCCAACGCGGAATCTTTGTCACGACATAGTCAATCGTCGGTTCAAAACTCGCCGGAGTCATCTTGGTGATGTCATTGGGTATCTCATCGAGTGTGTAACCCACCGCCAACTTGGCAGCAATCTTGGCGATAGGAAATCCTGTGGCCTTTGATGCCAATGCGCTTGAACGCGAAACTCGCGGGTTCATCTCAATCACGACTTGTTCACCAGTCTCGGGATTGACTGCAAACTGCACATTCGATCCGCCAGTCTCCACACCCACACGACGGATACAAGCCAAAGCAGCATCGCGCATCAGTTGATATTCAACGTCACTCAAGGTTTGCGCTGGGGCAACCGTGATTGAATCGCCAGTGTGGACTCCCATGGGATCAAAGTTTTCAATTGAGCAAATGATCACGCAGTTATCGGCGGTATCACGCATCACTTCAAGTTCATATTCTTTCCAACCAGCGATGCTTTGCTCAATCAAGATTTCACTGATCGGACTGGCGTGCAATCCGTTTGATGCCAATTTGACAAACTCTTCATGTGTCGCCGCAATGCCCGTACCGCGTCCACCCAAAATATATGCAGGCCGAATAATCGCTGGAAGCCCGATCACTTTAATGACCTCTAAAGATTCTTCCAGTGTGTGCGCTATTCCACTCGCAGGAACCTTGAGTCCGATTTCAATCATCGCCTCTTTAAATTTGCCACGGTCCTCGGCTGTCGAGATCGATTCGGCATTGGCGCCGATGAGTTCAGGTGTACCTGGGACTCCGACCAATCCACGTTCAAACAAGGCCATCGCCAAGTTCAGACCTGTCTGCCCGCCGAGTGTGGCCAAAACAGCATCGGGTTTTTCGCGCTCAATGATTTTGGCGATCACTTCCCAAGTGAGTGGCTCAATATACGTACGGTGAGCAAAATCTGGGTCAGTCATAATTGTCGCTGGATTGGAATTGGCCAGAATGACGCGGTAGCCCTCTTCTTTGAGGACGCGACATGCCTGAGTTCCCGAATAATCAAATTCGCAGGCTTGACCGATGACAATAGGACCCGATCCGATAATCAGGATTGATGAGATATCAGTGCGCTTAGGCATGATCAGAAAGTTCCATTCTTCATGAGTTCGGCAAACTGCTCGAAAAGATAACGACTGTCGTGAGGACCAGGCCCAGCCTCAGGGTGATATTGCACACTGAATGCCCGAGCGTCATTCACCCGCATACCTTCATTGCTCTTGTCGTTGAGATTGATATGTGTGGTTGAGACTCGTCCGCCGAGGCTTTCGGCATCAACACAGAAGTTGTGGTTTTGACTCGTGATCTCAACATGACCAGAAGCCAGATGTTGTACTGGATGATTTCCACCGTGATGACCGAACGGCAACTTGTAGGTCTGACCACCCAAAGCCAAACTCAGCAACTGGTGTCCGAGACAGATACCGAAAACTGGAACCTGCCCAACTAATTCAGTGATCGCTTCAACGGCATAGGGAACAGTCGTCGGATCGCCAGGACCGTTTGACAAAAACACGCCCTGAGGATTCATCGCCATAACTTCAGCCGCCGTCGTCGATGCCGGCACAACTTCAATCGTGGCTATCTCTGATAGGCAGCGAAGAATGGTCGTCTTGATGCCAAAGTCATAGGCCACAACTTTGAGAGGACCATTGCCGACGCGATAACGCTTGCCAGTGGTGACAGTGGAAACTAGATCAACTCCATCAGTGCCAGGTTCAGCACGCGCTGCCGCCAGCAACTCCTCGTACGACGCTGTGCCGAATGCACCAGGTATCGCACCCGCATCTCGCAACACGCGCGTCAAACGGCGCGTGTCAATACCACCGATACCCGATACACCACTTTTGACCAGCAGTGCATCCAAACTATTTTCAGCGCGATAGTTACTGTGTCGGCGCGCCATTTCACGCACGATCACACCCCGGCAAAACGGGCGTGATGACTCATTATCCAAAGACGTCACCCCGTAATTGCCGATATGAGGATAAGTGAAACTGATGATTTGGCCGGCGTATGAAGGGTCAGTGATGACCTCTTGGTATCCGCTCAGAACAGTGTTGAAGACGACCTCTCCAGCCGAGATTCCTGTTGTTGACTCCGCCCCGAGGGCTTCACCTTCGAACACACTGCCGTCAGCAAGAACTAGTGCTGCTTCACGAATTGTCATCAGATTTCCTTCTTTGTATGATTATTCATTATACTGTATAAAAAATGATTATCCATCAGAGTTGAGCAATCCCTTGGATCACGACGCCGTGACCGTTAAAGACCGTGTGACGGACTTTCCCTGAGACAACCCGGCCGTGGTAAGGGGTGTTTTTACTTTTGCTAGCCCCCGAGTTGCGGTCCACGGTCCACTCAAGGGAAGGGTTGAACACCGTGATATTCGCCGGTTCACCGACCGCTATTGGCCGTCCATGGCGATCGTCGATACCAGCGATCTTCGCCGGCTTCCAACTGAGTGCCGCCAAAACGTCGTACACATCCATCGTCAGTTCGCTTAAGGCGAGCGCCAATGCGGTTTCCAAGCCCAACATTCCTGGCGGTGCTTGATCAAGGGGTTGTTCTTTGAGGTGACTGGCGTGCGGGGCATGATCGGTGGCAATGGCGTCAATGGTGCCATCGGCCAAGCCGTCTTTGAGGGCTTGGATGTCAAGCGCCGTTCGCAGCGGCGGGTTGACTTTGAAGACAGTGTCAAAACTCCGCAGGCTTTCATCACTCAAGGTGAAGTGATGCGGCGCAGCCTCAGCCGTGATCGCTAGTCCTTGGGCTTTTGCAACTCGCACCATTTCCACACTGCGTTGCGTTGACAAGTGCAAGAAGTGAATCCTTCCACCAGTGAGACGAACGAGCTCAATATCGCGGTGAACCATCAACTCTTCAGCGATCGCTGGCCACCCTGGAAGTCCGAGATGTCCGCAACATGAGCCCTCATGCATCACAGCTCCCGTTGTCAGGCGACTTACTTCACAATGTTGCGCCAAGGTCACATCTAAGTCGCGAGCGTACTCGAGGGCACGACGCATCAATAATGGATCTTGTACGCCGTTTCCGTCATCGGTAAACAATCGCACACCTGCATCGCGCAGTTCATCGTAAGGAGCGAGAGCCTCACCTGCGCGACCCAGAGTGATGCAACCAGCGGGGACGACCTCGCATAGTCCCGCACGCTCGCCTTGTGAGCGAACGAACTCCACAACAATGCGCGAATCTTGAGCGGGTTCTGTGTTTGGCATCGCCACTATCGCCGTAAATCCACCGAGAGCCGCAGCACGACTTCCTGTTTCAATTGTCTCCGATTCCTCACGCCCAGGTTCACGTAAATGAACATGCAGATCAACTAATCCAGGACTAACAATGCAGTTTGTGGCATCAAGTTCTATATCCGCGCTTGGGAGATCGTTCCCTGAGTCGACAACAGCATGAACTTGTCCGGCAGCAATATGAATGTCGGCCATACGACCGTTGCGATCCGTCAGTGGATCCATCAGTCGTCCGCCACGAATGTTGATCGTCTGTTGATTCGTCATGTTTGCGCTCCAGTCGTTGCTTCGCTACCACCGAGCACATCAAAGAGCACGGCCATTCGCACCGAAACCCCATTGGCCACTTGCCGAGTGATCACATTGCCAGGCAAAGTTGCGGGGTCCACCACCATCTCCACTCCCCTATTCATCGGCCCAGGGTGCATCACTAAAGCGGTGTCGCGCAATAAAGTGGCGCGCCGTTCGTCAAGCCCAAAGCGTTGCGAATACTCGCCAAGATGGGGAACTAAGGACTCGTTCATCCGTTCACGTTGCATCCGCAACATGTACAAGACATCCACATCTCCTATCACCTCATCGAGCGAACTCGAGATTTCAACAGGCCAGTCTTCGACTCCGGGTGGAAGCAAGGTTCGTGGAGCCACCAGTACCACTTGCGCTCCGAGTGCTGTAAATGCTTGGACATTGCTGCGCGCAACTCGGCTATGGCGGACATCACCAACTATGGCTATCCGCAAACCAGCCAAACATGTCGCGCTCGGTGTTCGACCAAGCGTGCTCATCACGGTGTAGGTGTCCAGCAGAGCCTGTGTTGGATGCTGATGCCAACCGTCTCCAGCATTAATAATGCAGGCGTCAGTCCACTGGCTTAATTGCCACGGGATACCACTTGTTTTATGACGTACCACGAATGCAGCAACGCCCATGGCGCTCACGGTTTCAACTGTGTCGCGCAGGCTCTCACCTTTATTGACACTTGACGTTGACACGCTAAAAGTCATCGTGTCAGCGGACAAGCGTTTGGCAGCAGTTTCGAAACTAATGCGCGTGCGGGTGGAGTCCTCAAAAAACAAACTCACAACCGTGCGACCGATCAACGCTGGCACCTTGGGCACGGGCCGTTGATTAACCTGCGCCATGTGCTCGCTTAACGACAAGATTCGTACGATGCCCTCAACTCCAAGTTCTTCAATGCTGCGTAAATGCTTCATTGAGTCACCCTGCGCTCTAGGGTCACTGCCTCAGAGGTCACGTGTACATCCTCGTCTCGGCCCGTCGGTAGATTTTTTCCGACATAATCTGGGCGTATTGGCAACTCGCGATGCCCGCGATCAATCATCACGGCCAGTTGCACCGATGCTGGACGGCCGTACTGGTTCAGTGCATCAAGAGCGGCACGCACGGTTCGACCGGTGAACAGAACATCGTCCACGAGAACTACTTTTGAGCCATCAAGATCAATGGGTATATCGGTCACCGAGAGTGGGGTGACAGGTCGAAGAGAGATGTCATCACGAAAGAGTGAGACATCAAGATATCCAGTGACGAGTGGATGAGCAGATTCACCTTCAATGTGATTGATCGCTGCCACTAGTCGATCTGCCAACCAGACTCCGCCGCGCTGCAGACCAACGATGACAACGCCTTCAAGTCCCCGATTGCGTTCAATGATCTCATGAGCAATACGAGTAATCGCTCGATTCACATCGGCTTGACCGAGTACCGAGACTCTTTGAGTTGACGGGCTACTGCCCTCAAGATTCTTCATATGTCCTTCCGTTCGAGCCTCACGGGACTCAATTCACGGTTAATTGGAGGTTAGCAGGTTAAACGTCTTGTTGGCAGCGGTCCAGAGCCACTTGTAAATCTGCCGGTAACGGGACCTCGAATGTGAGTGGCTCGCCAGTTATCGGGTGATCGAAAACTAATCTCTCAGCATGCAAGAAGGGTCGTCCGAGTACTAACGGGGCGCGCGCTCCACCATAATTAGGATCTCCCACAACAGGGTGACCAGTGGCCTGAAGATGGACTCTGATCTGATGGGTTCGGCCGGTTTCAAGTTCGCAGGCCACAAGGGATACTTCGGGCTCGGGGAAAGTCACGAGGACTTCGTAGTTAGTTCGCGCAGGCTTACCACTGGCAACAACAGCCATCCGCAAGGGATCGCGCGGGTCGCGTCCAATAGGTGCATCAATCGTCCCCATTGGTGCTGATGGGTGTCCCCAAACCAAAGCTAAGTAGTGGCGTTTGACTTCGCGTAGCGACATCATCGCCACAAGTTCTTCGTAGGCCTCTTGAGTGCGCGCCACAATAAGCAGTCCCGTCGTTCCGATATCAAGACGATGGACAATTCCTGGACGATGCTCTTCACCCACTGACGAAATTTCGGGATACAGAGCGAGTAAACCGTTCACCAAAGTGTGTTCCATATTTCCCGCCCCGGGATGCACGACCACGCCAGCGGCTTTGTTGACAACGATGATGTGTTCGTCCACATAGACAATGTTTACGAGCACACTCGGGTCTGGACCTGGAAGTTCCACCTGCGGCAATTTAGAAAGATCAACTGAAACGACTTGTCCTACCTTCAAGCGAAGCTTTCCAATCGAAGCAATTGCGCCGTCAAGTTGAACTGCCCCACTGGCAATCGTGACCGCCGCATCAGAGCGACTAATTTCCGCTATCAGTGAAACAACTCGATCAAGACGTTCACCGGCCAATGATTCAGGTATCTCTTCGGTGACAATCTCAGGCATGGTCTACTTTCGGCTTTGCAAACAAATAACTCAGGACTAACAACGCTCCACCAATATCCACACACATATCGGCAACATTAAAAATCGGAAACCACTGAAAATCAATAAAATCGATGACTTTTCCTTGAAGGAAACCCTCACCACGAAACAAACGATCAATAATATTCCCTAATGCCCCACCCACGATAAGCCCGATCGGGACATGAGATCGGGTGGTCCCCTGCTGACGCAAAGATAGCAACAGCACCACGACCACGATTGTGGCGATGACCGCAATGAACGGGCCAAAACCTTGTCCTTGACCAAAAGCCATACCACCGTTAAAGGACAAGTTCCACTGCAACGTCCATATCACATGATCAAGATGACCGTCATTGAGATGCGATACCGCCCAATGTTTGGTTAATTGATCAACGACGACAGCCGCAAGGACAACGAAAATCGCTGTCCTTGGGAAGTTCCCAAGTCGACGACCGATTGCTGTACTGACCGTTGTATCTCCGGATTCCTCGTTCACTATCGCCATCTAGCGGCGCCCGATTCCGCCGACCTTCTCCTCGACGAGTTCAATCGCCCATGGAATGGCCTCAAGACGTTCGCGGGGAATCGGTCGCGTTGAAACCACGCTGTAGCCGTAGTCACCAGTACAGATACGCGCCAAGGCAGCATCAATTTCTTCAACGGTTTGGCGAGCCTGATCGGACAACACACGATCCCGTTCACGCTCGACCGCCATCGTGTCGCCCTCGCCCCCGTCCTCATCAAACTGATCGTCGCCCATTCCAGCTTCTTCGATGAGTTTTTCAAGTTCGCTTTCTAAAGTTTCGGCGCGCCCCAAAAGACGGTCGCGCTCTGCAGCCAGCAGTCCCCGCTGAACGCGTAGAAAAGCCAAATCAAAATCCTTGTTGGAGATGATCCCGTCTTTGGTGACGGACTTTTTACCAGGAACCGCAGGCTTCACGAACACCGGCTTGGGTACTTTTTTCGGGACAACTGGGGCAACAACTTTGGCTATGACAGGCGCAACCTTTTTCGCAGGCACAACCTTCTTGACAGGCGCAGCCTTCTTCGCGGGAAGCGCCTTCTTCGCGGGAAGCGCCTTCTTTGCAGGCGCAGCCTTCTTCTTCGCCGGCGCGACCTTCTTGACCGGAGCCTTCTTTTTCGCCGGCGCAGCCTTCTTGGCCACAACCTTCTTCGCGGGAAGCGCCTTCTTCGCCGCAACCTTCTTCGCAGGCGCAGCCTTCTTCGCTGGCGCAGCCTTCTTGGCCACAACCTTCTTCGCAGGCGCAGCCTTCTTCTTCGCCGGCGCGACCTTCTTGACAGGCGCAACCTTCTTCTTCGCAGGCGCAGCCTTCTTGACAGGAGCCTTCTTTTTCGCCGGCGCGACCTTCTTGGCCGCAGGCTTCTTCTTCGCTGGCGCTGACTTCTTGACCGGTTTGCTGGCCATAGTGTTTGTCCTTTTCACTGGTGTGGTTTGGCAGGATACCGCCAACTGACCTATCTCGGGGAGATACTCGCCCGTTCGACGCCGATAAAGATTGCTTCACCGTCAAGATTCGTGTTCGCCTCACCGTCGGCCCAGCGCAGAGAAGTCGCCAAAGTTTCAGAAGAAAGCTCTTCAAGAAATGGTTGCATCAGGTTTCGCAGAGCATCAGAAACACCCAAAGTCAGTGTGATGCGGTCGCTCACTTCCAGACCAGCCTCACGCCGAGCCTGCTGTACGAGGCGAATCAGATCGCGAGATGTACCCTCGGCGGCAAGTTCGGGCGTGACCTCGATATTGAGGGTCACCATTCCCAAGCCGTCGCCTAACGCCGCACTCGCCGCCCCAGGGGTGACAGCCATCTTCAGGGAGTATTCGCCTTCAAAGAGTTCGATGTCGCCAGCGAAGATTTGATCCCCTTCTTGTCTCCAATCACCAGATTTTACGGACTTGATGACATCTTGAGTACGCCCGCCCAGCCTCGGGCCCAAAGCCCCTGGATTCACTTGCAACACCGCAGACGCCGCAGCAGAGGTTTCATGGGAAAGAGAAACCCTCTTGACATTGACCTCATCGGCAATGATGTCAATGAAACCGCTTAACTGTTGCGCGTCACTATGAGAAACTGTGAGCTCAGACAACGGCAATCGCACGCGCCGAGCGTGTGCTTTGCGAATTGACAACGCCACCGAACAAACTTCACGAACACGATCCATCACCAACACCAATTCAGGATCGCTGACAAGTTCGCTCGCTGATGGCCAATCGGCGAGGTGAACACTTTGGTTTCCAGTCAGTCCGGTGTACACCGTCTCTGACAGCAAGGGTAATAACGGAGCAGAAACCCGACAGAGCACATCTAAAACTGTGTGCAAAGTATCAATGGCATCCTTATCCCCTTCCCAGAATCGATCTCGAGAACGTCGGATGTACCAATTCGTTAAAACATCAAGAAACTCTCGGATCCCTGAGCAGGCAGCGAAGAGGTCATAGGCATCAAGGTCCTTCGTTGCACGTTCAACCATCTGTGCTGTTTTGGCCAAGATATACCGGTCGAGGACATTGCTGGAGTCTGTTCTCCAAGTTCCAGACGTACCTTCAGCATTGGCATACAAACTGAGGAAATACCACGAGTTCCATAACGGAAGCAAGACTTGGCGCACAGTTTCGCGAATGCCGGATTCCGTGACCGAGAAATCAGAGCCCCGCAGAATCGCCGACGACAGCAAATACCACCGCATGGCGTCTGCACCATAAGTATCAAACACGACCATCGGGTCGGGATAATTTCGCAGACTCTTCGACATCTTTTGCCCATCATCACCTAAGACGATTCCATGGCTGACACATGTGGAAAAAGCAGGTCGGTCAAAAAGTGCTGTCGCCAAAACGTGCAGGGTATAGAACCAACCGCGAGTTTGACCGATGTACTCAACAATGAAATCGCCTGGATAATGCTGCTCAAACCATTCAGTATTTTCAAATGGATAATGCACTTGGGCAAAGGGCATTGAACCACTTTCAAACCAGCAGTCAAGTACTTCGGGCACACGACGCATCATTGAACGGCCCGTCGGATCATCGGGATTCGGGCGAATCAAATCATCTACAGCAGGACGGTGTAGATCGGTGACGACGACACCGAAATCCCTTTCAAGTTCTGCCAGACTTCCGTACACATCAAGGCGCGGATACTCTGGATCATCGCTCTTCCATACTGGAATCGGCGAACCCCAGAAGCGATTTCGGCTGATTGACCAGTCGCGAGCATTGGCTAACCATTTGCCAAAGGAACCTTCCTTGAGATGCTCAGGAACCCAGGTGATCTGCTGGTTGAGTTCAAGCATTCGTTGTTTCACCGCAGTTACTTCAACGAACCACGATGAGATGGCGCGGTATACCAAAGGCTCGGCACAACGCCAGCAATGAGGATACGAGTGGTCGTAACTATCATGCCGCACGACAACACCGACTTGCTTGAGATGTTTAATCACCGCTGGGTTAGCTTCAAAAACGTGCTGACCTGCCCAAGGCGTGACCTCAGAGGTATAACAACCGTGGCTATCCATCGGGCACACCGTGGCGATACCTGCCTCTAGACAAACATTCTGATCTTCTTCACCAAATCCAGGGGCGAGATGCACGACTCCTGTGCCGTCCTGCGTTGTCACAAAATCGGCACCGAGGATTCGAAACGCGGACTCAGTATCAGAAAAATAATCAAAGAGCGGTTGATAGGTCCGACCAACCAAATCTGAACCAAGCAAAGTTCCGACGCGTTGCGCTTCACCAAATTCGCGTTCATAAGAATCAAGCCGAGCCTCAGCAAGAATTAACTGCTCACCATCTATCTCAATGACTGCGTAAACAACATCCGGGTGAACGGCCAAAGCCAAGTTGGCCGGGAGAGTCCATGGAGTCGTCGTCCATGCCAAAATTTTCTCGCCACTATCTAAAGCGAACTTCACAGTTAATGCAGGATCTTGGCGGTCACGATAAACATCGTCCATACGCGTTTCGGTATTGCTGAGAGGTGTTTCACAACGCCAGCAATAAGCCAAAACGCGGTAACCCTCATAGATCAGTCCCTTATTATGCAATGTCTTGAAAGCCCACATCACACTTTCCATATACGGCAGATCAAGAGTCTTATAATCGTTTTCAAAGTCAACCCACCGCGCTTGACGGGTGACGTAGCGTTCCCATTCATTGGTGTAGCGCAGAACACTCGTCCTGCAGTACTCATTGAACTTTTCGATACCAAAAGCTGCGACCTCAGGGTGACCAGAAATTCCTAACTGCTTCTCGGCTTCAACTTCAGCAGGCAAGCCATGGCAATCCCATCCAAAGCGTCGATCAACACGTTGGCCCTTCATCGTGCGATAACGCGGAATCGCATCCTTCACAAATCCTGTCAGCAAGTGACCATAATGCGGAAGGCCATTAGCAAATGGGGGGCCATCATAAAAAACATATTCGTCTGGCTCACCTGAGCCCGCTGGGCGTTTCTCCAATGAGGCCGCAAAGGTGTCGTCATTTTTCCAGCGTTCAAGAATCTCTGTTTCGATAGCGGGAAAGGAGGGCTGTGATTCAACGGGGGGATAACGGCGGTCAGTCATGGCGGTCAGTCTCAATCAGCAAGGCAACGATTGCGCAAGGATATCGGAATTACGACAACGCTGAGGCGAGGACTTGCATCAAGAGGAGTACCAGCATTGGAGATAAGTCAAGTCCACCCATGGGAGGCAACCTTCGGCGAACTGGTGCAAGAACTGGCTCGGTCAGTTTGTACAACCACAATTGAATTGTGGCGAGGACCCCGCCTGAAGAAGATGGTGGGAACCAAGAGATGATCACCCGTAACAACAAGACATAGCTATATAAGCGTAAAAGTTCGCCAAGTAAACTCATCTGAATCAGTACTCGGGCTGAGTTGAACGAGCAGCAGGCTTGAGGAGATACACGCCCCTCGCGACCTTCTCAATTTTGCCATGCATCGCGTAACACAGGCCACTGGAAAAGTCGATCATTCGGCGGGCGACTTCGTCGTCGCAACCTTCAGTATTCAAGATGACTGGACTACCATCGCGAAAGCGATTCGCTACTTCTTGAATATCATTAAACCGAATCGCCTTGACGGTATAGGTCTCGCCTTGCACCGATCCCCCAAGAGTGCGCACGGAGGTACTGCGTTGGGTTTGACCAGGTCGTGATTGTCCAGACGAATCATCAAAAACTGGTCGACGTGGCGTCGGCACTGGGTCGGTATCTCGCGGCGTTACTTGGCGGACAACTGGACGGGATCCATCGTCAAACTCTGAACGACGCTGATCCATGGGTCGGGTACCTGCACCCGTACGGTCTCCTTGAATCTCGTCGTCATAGTCGTCGTACGCGTCTTCTTCACCTAGACCTAGATAATCCAATGCACGGCGGAATATTGACATCGCAAAGAATAATAGTCGGTGTTATCAGGTGATGGGTGGACGGTCTCCAAAGATCGCTGAACCCACCCGAATCAGTGTGGACCCAGCGTCAATTGCGATCTCCAAGTCGTTGGTCATCCCCATTGAAAGTTCCTCAAGCCCGAACTGGCGGCCCAATCGGGCTACATCTGCAAATACCTCCGCGGTACGCCGAGCATCTCCATCGCTCGGACCCACAGCCATCAGCCCTTTGACTGTTACCCCGCGTTGCGTTGCCAACCCGAGGAGGCGCTCAACCTGATCTGGCGGGCAACCCCCTTTGTCAATCTCCTTGGTGGCATTGACTTGAATAAAGATCCGCGCTCCTGGTGAACGCAGGGCCACCTCTTGAAGGACGGAGTCACGATCAACTGATTGCCACACCGACACCAAATCAGCGATCTGACGAATTTTATTGGACTGCAGACGTCCGACAAAATGAACCTCGGGAAGAATATCTCCAGGAACTTGCGTCGCACGATAATCATTGATTTTCGACAACAGTTCTTGGGCGTAGTTTTCACCAATCGCCGAGCAACCGGCAGCATGCACCGCCCGAATCACACTGGCAGGAAAAGTCTTCGTCACAGCAACCACTTTGATCGACTGACCGCCACAACGACGGACACGCTCAAGGAGTGCTAGATAGTTGTCCCTAATACGCTCGGTCTCACTCATATCAAGGTGAGACCGACTCTTTACTTCACTTCAAAAAGGACGGCACGTCAAAATCATCATCGCCATCATCGCCAGATTCGCCATCCGTACTAAAGATGTCCTTGGCTGGTGCTGCTGCCTTGGGATCCCGTGCTGGCGCAGCAGCAGTGCGACCTGCTGGGCGACCTGTTGGACGCACTTGAGGTGCGCCTTCCCAGCGATCAAAACCCGCAGCGATGACCGTGACTCGCACTTCGTCTCCCATATCGTCATTGATAACGGTTCCGAAAATAATGTTCGCGTCTTGATGGGCAATACCGTGAATAATCTCGGCCGCTTCGTTCATCTCCATCAGGGTCATTGTCGAAGGACCGGTGACATTCAGCAGTACTCCACGTGCTCCCTCGATTGAGGCTTCCAAAAGGCTGCTTGACAAGGCTTTGAGAGCTGCATCACGAGCACGACTATCGCCACTCGCCGAGCCAATACCCATCAACGCTGATCCCGCATTCTGCAGTGTCATCTTGACGTCGGCAAAGTCGGTGTTGATTAATCCTGGGTTCGTGATCAGTTCAGAAATACCAGAGACACCGCTGTACAAAACCTCATCGGCGCGAGCGAAGGCCTCCATCACCGTGTCACGAGCGTCAACCACTGACAACAATCGATCATTAGGAACCACGATCAGTGTGTCAACTTTTTCTTTCAACTTGGCGATACCTGCGTCAGCCTGCACGGCCCGCTTGCGGCCCTCAAAAGAAAACGGACGGGTCACAATTGCAATTGTTAATGCTCCAGCAGCCTTAGCAATCTCAGCCACGACTGGTGCGGCTCCAGTTCCTGTGCCACCACCCTCGCCAGCAGCAATGAAAACCATGTCGGCACCCTTGAGAGCATCTTCAATTTCGTCGCGATGAGCCTCTGCAGCCAAACGACCAACCTCGGGATCACTACCCGCACCAAGACCCTTAGTGAGTTCACGACCGATATCAAGTTTGAGTTCGGCGTCACTGGTCATCAAAGCCTGAATGTCGGTGTTGATGGCAATGAATTCAACGCCGCGTAAGTCGCGCTCAATCATTCGGTTCACGGCATTGACGCCGCCACCGCCCACTCCGACAACTTTAATTTGGCAAATATAGTTTGTCTGTCCACCAACCATGTCGGGAGACTCCTCCGCTTTCAGGTGCCGGCTGAACCGACATTGAGTTGCATTTCACTAACAATTCCGTGATCAGTCTCGCACCTCTTGATCCCCAATGGGGGGATACTTGCCCAAGACTCTCCATTGAAGTCCTGCTCAACGGCCTGTCTGACCCAGGCTGAGTACTCACTCATCGAACACTGGGCTCGCCACTTGAGACATCGAGGACCGAATAACGGTTCGTGCCTTGCCTCTTTATTTCGTTGACAATGCCGACTAATTTGATCTGGAAATCATCGGGACTGCCGAAAAGCACCTCGACATTCCCCGACAGCGAAAGTGAGATGTCGCCTGTCGGGGTCACCGAAACCGACTTCAAACGCTGCAAAAGGTCAAATGGTAAGGCGTTAATGAGCTGCGCTGAACCTAAAAATGGCTGTTCGGCGAAGTTACCTGCCGACAGGTTCGGTCCAGTTCCAATAATCGGCGTGAACTCCGTCGGATCACCCTCAATGACATCAAGGATCCGACCATCGCGATCAATCACCCGATTGAAGCCGTCCACGGCACGAAAAAAGGCGATGGGAATTCGCTCAACGATCTCCACCGTCACTCGGGAAGGGAGATGCATCGAAACTCGTGCTTGACGAACCCAGGGGATTTCCAGGAGTTTTTTCTTAGCGGAGTCCAGATCCGCAGTCAAAATCGCCGAACCATCCAGATCATCTACCACCTCAGCCAAACGAACTGGATCGGTGTACACCGCGCCTTCCACATCAACTTGGCGAATCGACAAAATCGGACTCGTCAGCAAGAGCAAGAGCACCATGATCACAACCGCTCCCAGGCCGACCATGCTGGCCCAATGTAAACGTCGGGCACCGTTAGCACTCCTCACCACAAGACGGCGGAGATCAAAACCCTTGGCAGAAGCGGAATCACTCACTTTGTGACGTTGCGAGATACTAGAAGGCTTGGAACTTGGACCCTCAGAGTCATCAGAAATCAGAACTCGCTTCTTCCCCGCCGCTGACACTTTCGTATCCCAGGCACGCTCCTTTTTTGGCGCAAGAGTCTCCAATGCGTCGCCCCTGTTTAAAAGACGGGTCCATAGATCTTTCATCAAGATTCCTTCTCAAAACCTATGAGGCGGATTTCGCTGCGAAGTTCATACCCAGAAGTGTCGCCGACAACCCGTTGGATATGGCGCATTAAGGTCACGATATCTTGGGCTGAGCCGCCCACATCCGCTTGAATAAAATTGGCGTGCTTGATAGAAACCTCCGCTGAACCAATCCGAAAACCACGCAATCCACAACGATCGATCAACTGTCCAGCAGTTATTTCACCCGGCACCGGATTGACAAATACCGAACCTGCATTCTGTCCACCTGGTTGGTTCTCCCTGCGCCATCTGACGATCTCATCAATCATCTGCAGGGACTCTTGTGGACTCCCATACGTCAACGAAAGCGTGCCTGAGATGATCAATTGCTGATCGTCAATATCGGAGGCGCGGAAACGAAGTCCGAACTCTGGTGTCAACACCGTTGAAATCTCACCCGTGCGGAAGTCGAGAACCTGCGCGCTCACTAGTGACTCACTGATATCTGAGCCATGCCCTCCCGCGTTCATTCGGATTGCGCCACCGACCGAACCTGGGACTCCAACCGCCCACTCAAAGCCACGAATACCGACAGCAGCGGTACGCCGCGCCAAAACTGGTAGCGCCACTGCCGACCCAGCGGTCACCCTGCAGGCAACCGCCACACCATCTTGCATCTCATCACGCACTTCGGCACGAGGGAGCAAAATCTGTTGCGCAACTTCGCCAAGTTGCAAAATCAAACCAGCAAAGCCGTGATCACTCACCAACACGTTGCTGCCGCGCCCCAAGGGGATCATCGGCACACCTGTTTCGCAGACCACCCGTGCCACGAGTAACAGGTCTTGCATCGTTTCGGCGCGAACGAAAATGGCGGCTCGACCGCCCACCTTGTAGGTCGTCAGCGATGAGATGTTGTGGTCACATTGCGCCAATACGCCAAGTCCCGCAAGGGCTGCCGCTATCTGTTCGTTGATCGGCATCTCAACGAGTCCCACCTTGGAGAGTTTGCAAAATTTCGACTGGCAAGAACTCAATATCGCCACAACCCATCGAGATGCACACATCACCTCGTTGCAAAACTGCAGATACTTGCTCAGCCAGTGAGTCTCGACTCGGGAAATATAAGACCTGCTGCGCAGGATGCCGAGCACGCACAGCATGGGCGACCAATTCCCCAGTGACACCCTCGATCTTTTCCGTACCAGATGAATAGATGTCGGTGATCACCACTAGATCAGCATTCGCAAAAGCGTCACCATATTCTGGGGACATGACCGCCATGCGGTTATAACGATTTGGTTGAAAAACTGCGACAATTCGCTCCCAGCCATCATCACTGAACTTTGCCGCTGCCAACACAGCCTCAATTTCGCGCGGTAGGTGGGCATAATCGTCAATCAGTGTGGCTCCGTTGAAGTCACCAATGATTTGAAAACGCCGCCCGACTCCCTCAAAGGTCTCCACCGCGTCGGCTGCGACTTGCATCTCAATGCCGCACAACACGGCCATGGCCACGGCCCCGGTGACATTGAGAACATTGTGCCTCCCCCGCAGAGACATTGAAATGGCCACGCTTAAGCCATCGCCACGCTGATCCGTGATGACGAACTCGGTCCGTCCATCGGTAGCGATGACATCATCGCAGCGGAAGTCGGCAGTGGAGTCAAAACCATATGTGCACCAGTCGCCAGAATGAGGCAAGTTGCGAATCAATGGGTCATCAATGCAAACAATTCGAGGTCCCTCAATCTGCGATAAGTAGATTGCGAAACTCTCGGCGATGCCGGCAAGATTGTTGAAATGATCGAGATGATCAGAATCAATATTCGTCAAAATACTGCCAGTCAGCGGCAATTGCAGATGAGTCCCATCACTCTCGTCGGCCTCAACAATTGTCCATTGAGAATTTGTCCAGCGCGCGCCAGTTGACTCATTCAAGACATCGCCACCAACAATAAAATTAGGATGTAGACCAGCATGAGTAAAAATGCGCACGAGTAATGACGTGGTGGTTGTCTTGCCATGCGTACCAGCCACGGCGATCGTCGGTCGCTGAGAACAAATCGCCGCTAAAATTTCAGCTCGGCTCAGCACCATCGTTCCCGCCGATCGAGCGGCCACAATTTCTATATTGTGATGCGGGATAGCACTTGAGGCAGTGACATAATCGCAATTCTCAACAACAGCGATGTCATGACCAATGTTGATCTGCACACCGAGTGCCTGCAACCTCTCTATAGTCAGCGAGTTCTTGATATCACTGCCTGAAACTAGATGACCCATTTGTTGCAGAGTCGTGGCAATGGCGCTCATTCCCGGCCCACCCACACCAACCACGTGGATCCGCCGCTGAGTTGCTAAATCACAGACCATCTCGTGCATCATCGGACACCTTGTGCAACGCTTCGAATCAGTTCGGCAATGGCACCCTGACGATTCTGCGCTCCGAGGGCGTGTGCATTTCTTGCGACTGTCACGAGGAGTTGGCGATTCCCACGCAATTCTTCGATCTTGGCGATCAATAGATCCGCCACCTCTCCCTCTTTCAGCGCGATCGCTGCTCCACTATCAGTGAGCCATGCCGCATTTGCAGTTTGGTGATCATCAGCGGCGCCAACCCATGGAATTAAAATTGAAGGCGTACCAGTCGCTGCCACATCAGCGATCGTTCCCGCCCCTGCGCGGCCAATGAGAAGGTCAGCACTTGCGTAGATATCCTCCATATGGTCCTCGTAAGCAATCACTTGATATTGCACGCCTCGTGTTTGGCCACTACTGACTGGATTTTTGAAATCATCAAAGAAGCGCTGTCCAACGACATGTCGAACAGCCAAATCATCATCATCTGCAAATCTTTGCACGAATTGTTGTGTTATCTCATTCAGCATTCCCGAACCCTGAGAACCTCCTATGACAGCGATAAAAAACCGCTCCTCATCAATCCCAAGTCGCTGGCGTGCCGCCACACGGTCTTGTTCTCGGTCAACGGAGCGCACCACCCGCCGCACCGGAGCGCCAGTCATCACGGCACGCGGAAGTTGCGAGTCCGGAAAAGCCACAGCAGTCTTTTGGGCGAAACGCGCCGTCAGGCTGCTTGATCTCCCCGGTGTTCGGTCATAACTCACCACAACAATAGGAATACCCAACTTCTTGGCAGCCAAGACCGCTGGCAAACTGGCATACCCACCAACGCTGACAACAACCTTTGGCGTCATGGATTGCAGAAGTCGAATTGCTTGATGGCGTGCCCTCAGCATCCGCGGCACAAAGAGTAAGTTGCTCTTCCATGCGGCAAGAGAAAAACTTCTCTGCAATCCAGTCACTCGGAAAAACTTGTAGCCCATACCCGTTGCCGGAATCAAACGCGTTTCTATTCCTCGCTGGCTACCGGTGTAAAAAATTTCACTGATCTCATTTCCGGAATCGACGAGAGCTTCAGCGATAGCGATCGCTGGCAAAACATGACCGGAGGTGCCACCACCGCCGATAACTACGAAACAGGTCATCTCGGACTGCGGGCTACGTTCATCAAAAGTCCACAAGCCACCATTGAAACAATAAGTGATGTCCCACCAAAAGAGATGAATGGCAAGGTCAGTCCTGTCACTGGCAGGAGACCGACCACCCCACCTACGTTGATCACTAACTGCAGCAGGAACCAAGAGGCGATACCGCCAGCGAGTAACAGACCAAAACGGTAACGACATGAAAGAGCTACCTGAAGGCCGAAATAGATCAGGAAGGCGAAGAGGGTAATGAGTCCTATGACCCCCAGTAGACCCATCTCTTCTGCAAGAACGGCGAATATGAAGTCGCTGTGGGCCAATGGCACATATCCCCACTTACCCGACCCTGTACCGATGCCAGTACCTGTTAAACCACCATTTGAAAGGCTGATCCAGGACTGGTAGACCTGATAACTCTTATCGTCGCGGGTTCCATAGATATCCAAAAAAGAAGTAAATCGTTGAAGCTTGTCCGGGCTACTGCGAATAAACAAAAACGCCAAAGGTGCTGCTAATGCTGCTAGACCCAGCATCGGTCTCAAGGGTGCGCCGGCCAAGAAAAGAACCGCTGCTGCTATCCCAAGCATCACGACGCAAGAACCGATATCGCCTTGAACCAAGGCCAATCCAGCACCTGAACCCACCATTATTAAAAATGGGCGCATCGTACGACGCAGGTTTCCCATTTCTGCCTCACGTCGTGACATAAGGTCAGCACCACAAATAATGATGAACAGTTTCATGAGTTCAGATGGCTGGAATGTTTGAGGGCCGATCTGCACCCACGCCCGAGCACCGTTAACTTCTGTGCCGATACCAGGGACGAAAGCAAGCAACATCAGAGCCACACCGAACACAGGCAAGATTGAAGCAAATGTCAGTGATGGGAATCTCTTCGTGTGTTTTTGAAACCATGTGAGTGGAAAAGTGATGGCTGTAACCATCCCTGCTATACCCACGAGAGTGAAGAACACCTGGCGGGAGAAATACTCCCACGGTGTTCCTTCTCTATTGAATGAATAAATTGAAGATGCAGATAAGACCATCACTAAACCAAATGCGACGAGTATAAAAGTGATCGCAGCAATCATGTAAAAGCCCAAAGGTTTGGGTCCACTACCTATTTTCTCGCGATAACGCAAACGAGGTTTAGGGCCTTTAATACGTGCTAATTGGGCTCGTTCAAAGGCCGCTCGTCGTCGATCCGACATGTCTTTTGGCCTTCGAGATTGGCGTTGAACTGCAACTGTCATGATGTCACTCCATTGCTTTGAGTTCGTGGAACATTTGATTCAAGTGCTTCTTTGAGACAGCGAACAAAATCGTCACCGCGCTCGGCGTACCCGCTGTACCAATCCAAACTCGTGCATCCTGGGGACAGCAGCACAGTGTCACCCGCTGTCGCCAGAGAGAGCGCTGCTGATACCGCTGCGTTCATAGAATCAGCAAAAACGACGGGACATACACCGTGAAAGGCTCGAGCGATGACGTCCGCTGATTCACCGATTGCCACGACACCCTTCATTCGCTTGGGTTCACGCGCCATCGCCGAAAGGTCAAGCCCTTTATTGCGTCCACCGGCAATCAAAACGACCGAATCAAATCCACGTAAAGCCGTTAACGCTGCGTGTGGACTCGTTGCTTTTGAATCATCAAACCAAGATACCCCCTGTGCTTGTGCCACAAACTCAATGCGATGATGAGGGGCGACAAAGGTCTGCAGAACTGCTTTCATCGCAGAGAGTTCACCCAATCCAGTTTCATGACATAGCGCACATGCAACTAGGGCATTGGAAATATCATGCGGCAACGAGCGATACATAGCAGCAGCATCGGTGATCTCTCCGAAAGGTCCAAAAAGTTTTCCATCACGACAGAAGTAGTCGCCGTGACCAGACTGCTCAGCGACGACTATTTGACGGGCCTGCACATTGCGTAAATGGCGCATCACAGTCGCATCGCCAGCGAAACCGATCGCAGTGTCCGTTGTGCTCAGATTTCTCCACAGACGAGCCTTCGCCGCCTCATAGGTCTCCATTGAGGTGTGCCAGTCAAGATGATCCGGAGCAAGGTTCAACCATGCTGAAGCCTGCGAACGAAATGATTCCACGAAGGCCAAACGAAAACTTGTGGCTTCAACGACAAAGGTATCAACATCCATGTCCAAGGCCTCAACCATGGGAATCTCCGTATTGCCACAGGCAATTGGTCGACGACCTGACGCTGCCAGCATGGCTTGCGTCAACAACACTGTTGATGTCTTGCCGTCGGTTCCGGTCACCGTCACAATGGGGCGAGCACCGCCACTGCGTCCCGATTCCCATTCGTAAGCAAGGTCCAACTCGGTCTTTATTTCTTTGCCTTGGCGCAACGATTCAATGATCACGCGATGATGTTCGGCAATTCCAGGAGCTGGCGCCACACATGCACTGTCCGCAATGAGTTTTTTCAAGAGAATATCGTCGGGTAACTCAATCGCTACAACGTCAATATCTGCTAGGGCTCGCCGTTGCGTTTCACTCAGGTGATCATCAACGGCGATGAAATCAATCCCCCGTTGCATCAGGGCACGAATAGTCGCCATGCCAGCAATACCGACTCCATAGACAAGTACTTGATCGCTCATCGCAACGCATCACTTATTCGAGTGAAGTCACCGATGAATAGCGCTAGAGACGCCGCAACACAGATTCCACCGATGATCCAGAACCTAATAATGACCGTCGTCTCAGGCCAACCAATCAACTCGAAATGATGGTGAATCGGAGTCATCCGAAAGAAACGCCGAGTTCGCCCGGAGGCTTTAAAAACAGCCATTTGAATCGCCACCGAACCGGCTTCAATGACATTGACACCGCAGATCAATGGGAGCAAGAAATGTGTATTAGTTGCCACTGCCAACAATCCCAAAGCAGCGCCGATGCCCAGGGCTCCAACATCACCCATAAATATTTTTGCAGGAGCGGCGTTCCACCACAAGAAGCCACCACATGCTCCAGCAAAAGCAGCGGACAAAACAGCCAAGTCCAATGGGTTCACGGTGCCGTGATTCAACACACCGTAAATCTCTGGATTTCTGAAAGACCAATAACCAATCACCGTGAACGCCAAAAATCCGAACAGCGCCGATCCTCCAGCCAAACCATCAAGCCCATCAGTCACATTGACAGCGTTGGTCGTGCCCCACATCATGAGCGCTGTCCACAAAACCCACAGCCACCATGGAATGCTCCACCCCGGCCAGTCAAAGCGTGTCAAGGAGATCGTTTCCGAAATATCAACCACCGCAACTAAGAGCCATGTAATCAGGCACGCTAGGCCAAAGGTGATGTAACCCTTCTTCTTCCAAAAAATTCCGCGATTATGCCCCTTATTGACTTTGATGACATCGTCAATCAACCCCATCCCCGCCATGGCCAAGATGCCAGCCCAAATAATCAGAGCCTGATTAGAAAAAGCCAACCCATCACGAATGTGAGCGATGCTCCAACCCAACAACGCTGACCCAACGATGGCTAAACCTCCCATCGTTGGAGTTCCAGCTTTACTTTGATGATGGTCGGGCCCGTGATCCTCTTTACCGAGAATAGGCTGACCCTTACCGCGATTTCTGAAAAAGCCAATAAGGAACCAACTCCCAAGAAGCGAAGAGATTAGAGCGGTGATCGCCGCAATCATCACCGCAATCATCCGATACCTCTCAAAATCTCTGTCACAACTAGCCGATCATCAAATGGTAGAACCTCTGCGCCGATTGTTTGTGTCGTCTCGTGACCTTTGCCGGCAATAACGACCACATCCGCAGGCTCGGCCATCCTCAACACTCTTCGAATGGCAAGTCTTCGATCAACCTCAGTGGCAACGAGTCGGTGTCGCAAATGTTCCGGAATACCCGCGACCACGGAGGCGATAATGGTCTCTGGGTTCTCGCTCCGCGGATTATCCGAAGTCACCACAACGTGATCAGCGAGAGATACAGCAATCTCGCCCATCATCGGACGTTTCATCTTGTCACGGTCGCCGCCACATCCAAAAACAACGAGGACCCGGCCCTCCGGAGTTGATTCGCGCACTGAACGCAGCACTTGAGCCAAACCATCAGGTGTATGAGCGAAATCAACCAGCACAACGAAGTCTTGTCCAGCCTCAACTTTTTCAAATCTGCCACTAATCGGTGGTAACTCGCGCAGACCCAGAATGATCGCCTGAGGAGTAACGCCCATCTCACTGGCCGTCGTTGCCGCTGCAATGGAGTTCATGACATTGACCGACCCTCCAATCGCTACCTCAATTCGATGTCCTCGCCATGTATAACTATGTTCAACCGCTGAAACTTTCAAGTCATGAATATCTTGCATCGAAAACGGAATCATCGAAATGTCTGCTTGCTCAATAATTCTCTGCCCAAAGGGATCATCAGCATTGACAATTCCGGTTTCGCAGAAATTACTGTTAAACAAACGCAATTTCGCTCGAAAATATTCTTCTTGCGTTCCATGGAAATCCAAATGATCAATTCCAAGGTTAGTGAACACCGTTTGCGAGAAATGGATGCCATTGACCCGTCCAAGAGCCAAGGCATGAGATGAAACCTCCATCGCTACGGCTCGCACACCAACGTCCAACATATCGGCAAACATCTTTTGCAAATCTGCTGCTTCAGGGGTCGTGAAGCCCCCCGAAAGAGTTCCAAGAATTTCTGTCTTGACCTGATCTGAACGCAAAATTGAAGCCAACAGATGGGCAGTCGTTGTCTTGCCATTTGTCCCCGTAATTCCAACGACGGAAAGTTCTCGCGAGGGGTCACCATAAACCTTGGCGGCAACAAGCCCCAGACAAGATCGCACGTCTGTGACAATGATTTGCGCAACGGCAGAGTCAATTTCGGGCAAGAAATGATCAACCATCAGCGCACTGGCGCCGCGCGCAACGGCATCACTCGCAAAACTATGTCCGTCATAGCGATCCCCAGGCACACAACAAAACAACGACCCTTTATCTGCTTGTCGTGAATCGTGAGTAATGGAAGTCACTTCAATATCGCGCAGAGCCACAGTGATCAGAAGGTCCGAACCCGCAAACATCTCTGCTATCTGCCCTACCTTCAGCTTTGCCAGCGTCATTTCGTGACCCGACATCCGTTATCACCAATCGTCGGATCAATTGATCGTTCGTGGATTGCCATTGTCGCTAGTTTTGCAAATGCTGGTGCTGCTGCCGTTCCACCGAATCGGTCACGGCTTGAAGGATCTGGTTCATCGATAGAGACCAAAATTGTGACCTGAGGATCAGCAGCTGGAAGAAAACCAACGAAGGTAGCAAAATATGAGCGCAGCCCACTGTCGCTGATGTAGGTCCCGTTGGCCTGAATCTTGCGGCTTGTTCCCGTCTTACCAGCAACCGCAATCCCGTCAACTTGGGCGCGTACTCCCGTCCCTTCGCAGACAACTCCGCGTAGTAAATCGGTCATCGTTGACGCTGTAGTTTCAGAAATGACACGATGTGTTTGACCGCTCGGTGTTTCCCACAATGAGCCCTTTTCGTCAATCGTAGATCTCACAAACTTCGGCGAAACATACACGCCGCGGTTTGCAACGACATTCACTGCGGCAGCAAGTTGTAACGAAGTGCTGGAAAAACCATAGCCATACGAGACAGTGGCATTCTCCGAGCCGCGCCAATTCTTGGCTTCCTTTAAGACACCAGCACTTTCTCCAGGGAACTCAAGACCCGTCTGATGTCCGAACCCAAACTCCGATAAGTAGTCGCGCAATTTAGGTGAACCAACTTCGCTTGCTGCCAAAAGAGTCCCGATATTTGATGAATGCACGATGATGTCACGCAAGGACATCGGCTCCAGTTCATGCGGGTATGCATCATAAATCGTCATTTCAAAATCGGTATCTGGGTCGAAGATGTATACCCCAGGAACTTCGTACACGCGCTCAGGACTACCGACACCAGCGTCGATGGTGGCGGCGATGCTGAAAACCTTGGCCACTGAGCCCGGCTCATAGGATTCAACGGCAGCCAAGTTGGCGCTCGTGACTTCAGCGATTCCATTCCTCTCGCGGCGTACGCTGGCGATCGCCAAGACCTCGCCGGTTTTCGTGTCGAGAATGACGGCGTTGCCACCCTTGGCACTGAGTTCATTCACTCGGGCAAGCAGTAACTGCTCGGTTTGGAACTGCATTGAACGGTCAATGGTGAGTACCAGGTCAGTCCCCGGTCGTGCTTGCTCAACGATGCGACTCGTGCCTGGCAGGCTCCTGCCCTTGAGTAATTCGCGAACCATTGATCCATCGTGACCGCTGAGCACTTTGTCATATTGCAGTTCAAGCCCAGTTGAACCGACTCCGAAGGGATCGGTACGACCAATGATGTTCGTTGCAAGTCCGCCTGCGACTTGAATCCGCTGGGGCTCAGAGATGCCTTTGACCCCTGCCAGATTCAAAGACAAAATGGCATCTGCCACATCCTGATTGACAAATCGTTGTACGTACACAAAGGAAGTTGTTTTCTTCGTTAATTTATTCGCCAATTCCATTTCGGCCGAAGCATCAAAACCAAGCATCTGCCCCAGTAGATGTGCTGTCGCAGCAGGATCGGTGACGGCACGTGGATCAGCATAGAGAGATAGGGCTGGGAGCGTGACTGCCATCTCGTTTCCATCTCGATCGAATATTGTCCCGCGAGCCGCCTGAATTTTTGTCGTTGATTCTCGTTGAGCAACACCATCAGATTGCAGTCCACTTCCATAGGCCACTTGAATATAAGCGCTCTTGCCCATCAACGAAACCAACAGTGCGAGTGCAACTCCGGCCATCCAACGAAAACGACGACGAGTTGAACCAACATTCCAGATCCGATCATGATGCTGACTACTCGAGTCCGACTTCTTCTCGGCCACCCGACGGCGGGAACTCTGTTGTTGACGTACCGCTGAAGTTGATCGTGATGTCGACGCTTTTGCATCCTTTTTGGGATCAGGCTTTTTGGGATCAGGCTTTTTGGAACCTGGCTTAGCCGATGCTCGGCCTTGAGCAGAACGCGAAGACTGCACTTTGGTTCTCGTGCGAGTTGGGACTGGTCGCCGAGTCGTCACGGGCGATCCCCAACTGTGGCTTTCACGGCACCATAGTTTTCAAATGGGTCATGAGAAATCGCAAGGATTTTTGGATCGACTCCGCCAGTAGACACAAGAACGAGAGCCATTGTCATTGGATCCACGGCAGTGAAGTCGGTCCCCTGACCAGGAACCATTCCCATCGCCGTGGCCTCAGCCACTAATCGCTGCGGGTTACGCAAGCTTGACCGTTCAAGGCGCAATGCGTCGTAGCGCCCGCGCTCAATCGAAATCTGCGACTCCACTTTGTCGATCCCTAATTGCCTTTCAGCAATTCGTGTCTGAAAGATCACGACGATGAGCATGAAGGCGATAACAAGACCAGCCAACAAAGTTCCAATAACGACGACACGGCGCGTCTTTGTTGTCACGCCAGGTAGCGAAGTAACCCGCCGGAGTCGGGGTTTCTTGGCATCTTGGCGTTGTTTCGCCGTCCGAGTCGTGACCTTTTTCGGCGAGACGCGCTGCGCCGGCTTTGCTGCAGGGGAACGCTTCTGTGGAGCACTGAGCGGACGAGCCATTAGATGACCTCAACGACTCGTAAACGCGCCGATGTGCTACGCGGATTCATGATCTGCTCATCAGCTGATGGTTTGGTGGCAGAGCGCACCAAACGCACCGTCCTCACGGCGCCGCAACCACAGGGTAAATGAACTGGGCATTCACAACCGCCTGTGGCATGTTGTCGAAACCTTGATTTGACGATTCGGTCCTCGCCCGAGTGATACGACAAGACTGCAACTCGCCCACCACTTTGGGTCCGACGAATGGCCGAGTCCAAGGCATCAGGAAGAATCTCGAGTTCTTTGTTGAGAGCAATCCTCAGTGCTTGAAAAGTGCGCTTGGCAGGGTGTCCGCCACGCCGGCGAGCAGGTGCGGGTATCGACGAGGCCACAATGTCAGCTAGTTCAACTGTTGTTTGAATCGGGCGGGCAGCGATGATCCCTCGAGCGATACGCCCAGCAAAGCGTTCGTCGGAATAATCGCGAAGGATTCGCGCCAACTCTTGCTCTGTGGCGGTATTGACGATGTCAGATACGGTCGTGACTTCAGTCGTGTCCATGCGCATATCCAACATGGCCTCTTGGCGGTAGGAAAAACCTCGGTCGCCAGCGTCAAGTTGATGCGAGGAGACCCCAAGATCAAATAAGGCTCCCGAAAGCTCGGCGATTCCCGCCTGGTTCATCGCTGCCTCCAAATCATCAAACCGACGATGTTGCGTCACAACTCGTCCAACGAAAGTTGCCAAGCGTTCTTGCGACACAGATAGCGCAACTGGATCTCGATCAAGTCCCAAAATCTTGAGCCCACTGTGGGCGGTTAAAAGAGCAGTGGCATGGCCCGCTCCCCCCAAAGTGGCGTCAAGCACAAAACCATCGGGAACATGACCGAAAATCTCTGTGATCTCGCGGAGCATGACTGGTTGGTGCTCAAAAATCGGCAGGGATGCGTCGATCATTCTTCATCGCCACCGATGGCCTGCTGCCCGGCGTTGAGCATGCGCTCGAAACGCGCTGGCTCCCAGATTTCAACCGAGTCAAAGGCCCCCGACACCACAACCTTGGCACCGACGCTCAAGCCGGCGTACTGACGCAAATTCTCGTCAATGGTGATTCGACCTTGCGCATCAACTTGAACTTCAATCATGTTCACGGCCAATGCGCGCAATTCGGCCCGTGTTCGCTCACCTTTTTTCACTGCGGCGGTCATTTCTTCAGCACGCAACTTTGACTCGGCGTCGGTCACCACTCCAATGCACTTGTCATCGCCGAGCAAGAGATAGCAGCGAGGTTCAAGTCGGTTTCGAAAGGTCGCCGGAAGAGCAACGCGACCTTTGGGGTCGAGCTGTCGCTCAAAACGTCCGACAAAACCGTCCAACTTGCTGCCTCTCGCTGTGTTTCAGATATCTGATGGGGTGGTCTCTGCCTCCACCTCATCCCTATTTCCTCCACTCTGTACCCCACAGACCCCCTTTGTCAACCATATTTCCCCTATTCGCGCCACTTTTTCATTTTTTTTTTACTAGCAGGTCCAAATGGCCACTTTTTTCCGAATTTTCGGTGATTCCTTGAGAAATTCGGAAATGTCCTCAAGGTTCCTCCCCCAACCTGCCGATACCTCTGCGTGCCAATAACGACCACCTACTCGCAGAACAGCGCCCCTCGGCACCCAGTTCGACAGATCTGGTTTTTTAGCGTGACCATGCTCATCTCTGTGCTGGTCTTTTCTCCCGTGGCCAATGCCCATTCCGTTCCCCCCTCCCAGACGGGTAAAAATTCCCGAAGTCACCTCTCCATTCAATCCAGTTTGAAATTTGGAGCTAAGGGATCAGCGGTTGTTGCCCTTCAAAAGGCACTGATCAACCGCGGCGTGGCTGTCAAGGGTGGCGCTGACGGCATCTTCGGCAAAGTGACCCGCAAAGCTCTGAAAACTTTCCAATCCAACAACGAATTGATCCGCAATGGAAAACTCAATTCAACAACTGCTTACTTGCTGGGACTTGGACCAATCCCAACGTTGCCGAAGCGCGGACAACGCGGCATCGCAGTCACCCGACTCCAGCAGGCACTGATTAATTCATCAATTTCTGTTAGGGGCGGCGCAGACGGGATTTTTGGCGGCGCAACAGCAGCGGCAATTACAGCATTCCAAACATCTCATGGCATCAACGTCACCGGTGTCGTGGACCTCACGACCGCTATCGCTCTTGGCCTCGTTCCCGGAAGCAAACGCCTCAGTGCCAAACCCACGACTACCACGAAGGTTGCGCCGACAACGACAACCACGACAGTTGCGCCGACAACGACAACCACGACAGTTGCGCCGACAACGACGACAACCACCACAACGACTGTGCCGATCGTTGCCGTATTCGCCGCTGTGGGTCAAACAGGTGAAAACGTCAAGACTCTCCAGAAAGCTTTGCTGACCTCTGGAGTCGCTCTTCGAGGCGGCGCGGATGGCAAGTTTGGACCTGCCACGACAGCGGCAATCAAGGAATTTCAAACTGCATTACAAATTACCTCGACGGGCATTGTTGATCAACTTACCGCTCAACTTCTTGGACTTGTGGCTGGACCTGCTCTCCCGAAATTGGGTGACTCTGGTTCATCTGTGGCAACGATGCAGACACTCCTGATCAGCGCTGCGATCACATTTCCTGGTGGCGCAGACGGAAAGTTTGGGCCTGCCACACAAAAGGCAATCGCCACATACCAAACGACTCAGGGTTTTGCTGCTACCGGAATCGTCAATCTCTTGACGGCCCTCGCTCTCGGAGTTATTCCAGGACGGATCGTCACCAGCGTCCCAACGACCAATACATCAGTGCCTCCAACTACAGCGCCACCTGCGCCACCTGCAATAACAGTGGCTGTCTTTCCAGTTCTTGGGCCGTGCTGGTTCGGTGACACATGGCAAGCACCCCGCCCTGGTGGTCGTCAGCACGAAGGTGTCGACATCATCGCCGTGTCAGGCACACCGCTCTACGCTGCCAACGACGGAAGAATTTCGCGCCAATCTTTT
>ERZ889217.192-NODE-192-length-40425-cov-10.698786_pt1 | contig 40425 bp, 37 predicted proteins | sample MGYA00521098_ERZ889217 | MGnify/ENA primary metagenome ERZ889217 (study PRJEB32303, sample SAMEA104408613) | aquatic metagenome | biome: Brackish water; feature: Pelagic; material: water | place: Baltic Sea | collected 2014-06-10T22:04:00 | depth 2,362 m ... | reverse complement strand
GCATCGATGCCTTGATGATGCGCGTCGTCGACATTCTCTACTCGGTGCCGCGCCTCATTTTCATTCTGATCGCGATCAATGCCTTCAATGCCGGCCTTCAGGAATGGGCCTCGCAAGAGGGGCTGCAATGGCTCGTCCAATCCTCCCGCATCGCGATCCTCATTCTCACGCTCGGCTTCATCGAATGGCTCACCATGGCCCGCATCGTGCGGGGTCAGGTCCTGTCGTTGAAGGAGCGCCAATTCGTCACTGCCGCTCGGGCCTTGGGCCAGTCCCACACGAAAATCCTCACCCGACACCTGCTTCCGAACCTCGCCGGAATCATCCTCGTTTATCTCACCCTCACGATCCCCGCTGTGGTTATTGACGAATCGTTCCTGAGTTTCCTCGGCCTGGGCATTCAGGCCCCGCAGGCGAGTTGGGGTTCCCTGCTCGCCGACGGCGCAGGCGCGATCAATCCCCTTCGCAGCTTCTGGTGGCTGCTCGTCTTCCCCGCCGCCGCGATGTCCCTCACACTCCTCGCGCTGAATTTCCTCGGCGACGCCCTCCGCGACGCCTTCGACACCCGCGGGCGCTGAGCGAGGAATCGGCTATTTCTGCATTTTTCTGACAACTCAGGCTTGACCCGGTTGCCATCTGTGGTATCAACACCCTCCGCGCTAATCCAATCGCGCCGTTGGTCCTGTGGTTTCCACCAATGTGGGTAACCGTCAGCGCACAGGGTAACCCGGCGAAATCCTATACATCACATGCCTGTTCGTCTCGGTCGGTTTGAAATGCCGAAATCTCTCGTCAAAGACGAGTCCACTGCCACTGAAACCTATGCCAGCTTCATTGCTGAGCCTTTCGAGGCCGGCTATGGCCATACGGTTGGAAACTCGCTCCGTCGCGTGCTTCTCAGCTCGCTCGAAGGTGCCGCCATCACTTCGGTGAAAATCGAAGGGGCGCTCCATGAGTTCAGCACCCTGCCCGGCGTCGTCGAAGATGCCGTGGACATCATTCTCAATCTTAAGAAAATCAAGTTCAAGGCTCACGACCACGAAGTCCGCACCCTCAAGCTTTCGGTGAATAAAGAAGGTGTCATCACTGCCGGCGACATCCAGAAAAGCTCGCAGTGCGAAGTTCTCAATCCCGAGCAGATCATTTGCACGCTCGACAAGAAGCAGAAGTTTGAAGCCGAGTTCGATGTCCGCGTTGGTCGCGGTTTCGCCACCGGTGATGAAAACAAGCGCTCAGACCAACCGATCGGCGTCATTGCCATCGATTCGATCTTTTCGCCTGTGACCCGCGTCAAGTATGCGGTGCAAAACACCCGCGTCGGCCAACGCACCGATTACGACAAGATCATTCTCGAAATCTGGACCGATGGTCGCATCACTCCTGATGACGCCCTTCTCCAAGCCTCCGCGATCCTCCGCCATCACCTCGATGTGTTTGTTGGATTCGAAGAGAATGTGGTCGAGTTCGATGAGACCCCGCAAGAGGTCAGCCAGGAAAACAACCGCATGAAGAAGCTCCTCGGAATGAGCGTCAACGAGATCGAACTCTCGGTTCGTGCGGCCAACTGCCTCAACAACGCCAACATCACCACCGTCGGCCAGCTCGCCATGAAGAGCGAGGCCGAGATGCTCAAATACCGCAACTTCGGCAAGAAGTCGCTCAACGAAATCAAGGACAAGCTCCAGCAACTCGGCTTAGGACTTGGTCAGAAATTCGACAGCGGAGTTGTCGAAATCACCGAAGAATCCGCCAACTAACACGCCATGCGTCACCAGAAAAAAACCGTCAAACTCGGCCGCACGGCCTCTCATAGAAAATCGTTGCTCGCTAATCAGGTCTGCAGCCTGATCGAACACAAACGCATCAAGACCACCCTCGCCAAGGCCAAGGCTGTCCGGCCTCTCGCCGAGAAAATGGTCACCCTCGGCAAGCGGGGCGATTTGCACGCCCGCCGTCTCGCCGCTGGCTACCTCGGCCAGAAAGATGCGGTGAAAAAACTCTTCGCCGAAATCGCGCCTCGTGCTGCGGATCGCAAGGGTGGCTACACCCGCATCATCAAACTCGGCCAGCGCCTCAGCGATTCCGCTCCGATGGCTTACATCGAGTGGGTCGATTCCGAGGGCGCCGCTGCCGAGACTGCACCTGTCGCTGCAAAAACGACTTCCAAAAAAGCCGAATAAGCGGTAGATAAAAAATTATTCCAACCCCGGGTGAAAAATTTCTCCCGAGAGTCCCCTCGCGGACCGGGCGGAACCCATTGTGGTTCCGCCCGTTTCACTTTTAGAAAATGAGCGAATTATCCGAAGCCTACACGAGCTATGTCGTTCCCACTTACGGTCGTTTCGATCTCGATATCGAAAGCGGAGCGGGATGCCGCGTGCGGGATTTTAGCGGCCGCGAGTATTTGGATTTTGGCGCAGGCATCGCGGTGTGTTCTCTCGGTCACTCGCACCCCGAGGTTGCTGCAGCGGTGGCGGATCAGGCCTCGCGCCTCGTTCATTGCTCGAACCTCTATCGCACCGGTCCACAAGCCCAACTCGCCAAGCGCCTCGTGGAAATCACCGGTCCCGGAAAGGCATTTTTCTGCAACAGCGGGGCCGAGGCGAACGAGGGCTTGATCAAGCTCGCGCGCCGTTTTGGAAGCGCCACGGGCCGCCATCGCATTCTCACCTTCACAAATTCCTTTCACGGCCGAACCCTGGCCTGCATCGCCGCGACCGGTCAGGACAAGGTGAAAAAAGATTTCGGCCCGCTGCCCGAGGGCTTTGCCCATTTGCCATTCAACGACCTCGAGGCCGTGCGCGCTGAGGCGGATGAAAAAACCATCGCGATCCTCGTGGAGCCGATTCAAGGCGAGGGCGGCATCCATCCCGCGACGCCCGAATTTTTGCGCGGACTGCGCGAACTCTGCGACGAGCGCGACATGCTCCTTTTTTTCGACGAGGTCCAATGTGGTCTCGGTCGCACCGGCGATTGGTGCGGGTGGCGGAGCATTGTCGAGGGCGTGGAACCCGATGGCGTTTCCTGGGCGAAGGGCATTGCGAATGGATTTCCTCTCGGGTCGTTTTGGGTTTCCTCGAAAAAGTTCGATGAGCGCGGGCCGCTCTGCGACCTGCTCGGGCCCGGGAGCCACGGCACGACCTATGGCGGCAATCCCGTATGCTGCGCCGCCGCGCTCAAGGTTCTCGAGATCATCGAGCGCGACGATCTCTTGGCCAAATCCTCGGAACTCGGAAACGCTTTGGCCGCCGCGTTGAAATCCCTCGCCTCGCCACTCATTGGCGAGGTTCGCCACATTGGCTTGATGGTCGGTGTCGAGTTGTCGCCCGACTTTCCCAAAACCGAACGCACCCCCGCGCTGGAGGTCGTGAACCGCGCGATGGCGGCGGGGCTTTTGGTGATTCCCTCGGGCGAGAGAGTTATTCGTTTCCTGCCCCCACTGAATGTCGATTCCCGCGAGATCGACGAAGCGGTTCAAAAATTCGCCGCCGTTTTGAAAGGCGTTTCCACCGCCGCCTGAATCTTCCGTTCCACCTAACCGAACTATGAAAAATCTCCTTTCCATCGAATCTCTTTCCCGTGACGAGATTCTCGCCGTCCTCGCTGACACCGCCGCGATGAAATCCTCCCGCGGCCACCATACCTCGCACCCGCTCCGCCACCAGTGCTGGGCTTTGATTTTCTCGAAATCCTCCACCCGCACCCGCGTTTCCTTCGAAGTCGGCATTCGCGAACTCGGCGGCGATCCGATGTTTCTCGCGGCCGCCGACATCCAACTCGGGCGTGGCGAACCGATCAAAGACACCGCCCGAGTGATGGGCCGCATGCTCCATGGCGCGGTGATCCGGACCTTCGCTCAAAAGGATGTCGAGGATTTCGCCGAGTTCAGCGGCATTCCCACCATCAACGCACTCACTGACGAGGAGCACCCCTGCCAAATCCTCGCCGATCTTTTTACGATCCGTGAATCGCGCGGCTCGCTCGATGGTTTGAAGGTCGCGTTCATCGGGGACGGGGATTGCAATGTTTCCCGATCCTGGATCTGGGCTGCCGCGCGGCTGGGTTTCGAACTCGTCATCGCCGCTCCGAAAAAATACCAACCCTGTCCTGAACTCCTCGCCCGAGCTGGAGGTTCCATCCATGTCACTGACGACATCCATGATGCGGCCAAGGGCTCGCATGTTCTCTACACCGATGTGTGGGTGAGCATGGGCAAGGAAGAGGAGGCCGCTTACCGTTTGGCGCAGTTGGCAGGCTACCAGATCAACGCCTCGCTCTGCACCGCCGCGCCCGGTGCGCTCGTCATGCACTGCCTGCCAGCCTACCGGGGCAAGGAAATCGACGACGCGACTTTTGAAGCCCATGCCGATACGATATTCCGCCAAGCCGAAAACCGGCTCCATGCCCAAAAGGCGGTGATGGCTCGATTGCTGGACGCCCGCCGGGCGATGTGAAAAATTGACACCCGCTCGGGGATTTGAGATTGGTCTGCCCAGTCAAACCACCCGATCCCCTTTATGTCCGAGCCCAAAAAAGAAACCGTTCGCATCAGTCTCTCGCCTCAAGATGCCCCAAGTTCTCCCCCGGCTCCGGCACCAGCGCCCTCTCCTGGCCTTCAAAAAAGCACCGTCATCCCGCCAGCTCCTCCTAGCTTTAAGGCACCCGCGCCTCTTCCCAAACCGCCATCGGCTGTTCCTGCCGCTCCCATACCCAAGCCGCCGATGATGGCTTCCATCCCTAAGCCGCCATCCGCCCCTGGTGCCATGCCCTCAATACCGAAGCCTCCGAGTGCTCCCGGAATAGCCAAGCCTGTTTCGGTAGCGCCTGCTGCCCCCGGTCTTGCCAAGCCAGTTTCCCTAGCTCCCACAGCGCCTGGGATTGCCAAACCTGTCTCAGTCGCTCCCGCAGCGCCCGGAGTCGCGAAGCCAGTTTCCCCGGCGGCCCCCGCAGTTCCTGCCGCTTCGATTTCCCAAACTCCCACCCCAATAGACCCTTTATTACAGACGGCAAAAATCAGTCTGCCTCCTGTCTCTAAGCCCGTTCCGCAGGCGACAGTGAATTTGAAAGCCGCTCCGTCTCCAGGGGCTTCGATTTCTGTGAAGCCCGGCATTTCTCCCGTGCCAGCGGCTCCCGGCTCCTCCGCGACTCCACCCAGTGCCAGTATTTCGGGTATCAAACCCGGAATCTCCACCGCGAAGCCCGGTGCTCCCGTATCAAAAGCCAGCGTTGTGGCTTCGAATCCCGGCTCCGATACAGCGCCTATCGCTCCGATGTCCGTCGCAAAAGCTTCGCCGATGATGGCGAGTCCTCAGGAAGCCCCGCCTGTCTTCGCCCTTGCGGCTGCTGCGGTCGCTCTGGTCGCTCTTGGAGTGCAGATTTTGACCATGCTCGGGTAGTTTTTTCTTTTATGGCACATCCTAATGTTACCGAACTGAACGACTCGTCGTTCGCGAACTTCATCGAAAAAGCCGCTGGCCCTGTGCTGGTGGATTTCTGGGCTCCTTGGTGCGCTCCTTGCCGGATGCTAGGTCCGGTCGTCGAGGAGGTCGCTGCGGAGAACGCGGGGAAATATCACATCGCGAAAGTGAATGTGGATGATGCTCCCGAAGTATCGGCCCAGTTCGGCATTCGCAGCATTCCGACCCTCATGTATTTCCAAGGTGGAGCCAAAAAAGATCAGTCGATCGGAGTTTGCTCCAAGTCGGAAATCCTCTCCAAGCTCGGCGCGCTCTAAATCGGACTCGACCTTCGGCTGGTGTAGACGAACAGCAAACGCTGCCGGTTCAGGTTACCATTTCCTGAACCGCGAGAACCAAATGATGCCGACCGATACGAGGATGGCCAGTGCGTTCACCATCATAAACGGCCAAAGTTGACCCTCTGTTGGCATCGGGAGTTCCACATTCATCGAAAAAATTCCGACCACCAAATTGGCCATCATGATGGCGATCGTCCAGATGGTGAATTTTTTAATAAGGGTGTTGAGGTTGTGGCTCACGATGGAGGCCCGGGCGTCCATGAGACCGGCCACGACCTGCGAGTAGATTTCCGAGCGGCGAAGGCACTGCTGGTTTTCGATGATGATGTCTTCCAAGATACCGAGTTGCTCGTGGTCGAAGCCAAGCCGCTTGGCGTAGCTTTTCATTTTATCAAAAAGAGCGCTGTTGGAATTGATCGCATTCAGGATGTAAACAAGGCTCTTCTCGAGAGCGAACATGTTAAGGAGGTAGCGGGTCTCCATGGAGGTGATGATTCTCCGCTCGAGCGAGTCGGAGAGCATGTTGATGGCCTTCAAGTGACCTTCGAAATGGCTGATGCTCTGGTAGAGAAGTCGCAGAATCACATCTTGGACTGAAAAAATCCGAAGTGGTGCACGGCCCTCGAAAAGCGGCGCGTCATCCGGCATCACGACCACCATGTGATCCTCGTAGAGGAACACGCCGGTGGAGGTCATTTTTAAAAGAAAATTATCGTCCGCAGAGAAACTTTTCGGGCGTTTAAAAATGAGCGCCGCATGGTCGGCCTCAAATTCGAGTCGGGAGAGTTCGTCGGGGTCCAACGAGGAGTGGAGCGTGTGATAGTCGATATTGTAATACTCCATCAAGTCCGCCTCGTCCTCGATGGTGGGGGAGTTGAAGACGATGATTTGGGCCTCGGCGGGCTCGCAGCGAACGACGGTGCCAGCTTCCTCGGCCACGCGGTAATACGAACGCACCCCGCCGGAGCGCGGCTCCGGAGCGGTTCCGGATGACGGGTGGTCTGTCACCTGCATGTCTGGCATCGTGGACATCGAACCAAGACTTTCCCCAATTCATGAAGGGCGTCGATCCGTTTTTTTGTGAGCCTGTCATTTGGTGGTGGAATTTCGCATTCCCCAAAAAAAACCGGAGGGTTAGGATTTAGACATGAGCAAGATTCGTTTTCGGATCATCCCCCCGGTCGACCGGCCCGAGGCAAAAGTTTTCATTGCGGGAAGCCATCGCGATCTCGGCAGTTGGGATCCCGCAAAAGCCATGCCGCTCGATTTTGACGGGGTATTCCACAATGGTTCCATCGAGGCGGATACCGGATCGCATGTGGAATACAAAATCACCCGAGGCTCTTGGGAGAGCGAGGCGGTGGAAGCCTTCGGTCATGTTCCCGCAAATAGCCGCCATGAAATTTGGCTGGATGCCACGCTCCAACACACGGTGGCAGACTGGAAGGATCGGTATTGCGGGCGTTTAACGCGCGAGCGTTTGCATTCCCGCATCCTGGCGGGGGAGCGCGAACTTCTCATCTGGCTCCCGCCAGGCTACGGCGCTCAGACGGAAACTCGCTTCCCGGTGATTTTCCTGCACGACGGCTCGAATGTCTTCGATCCCCTCGGGAGCGTTGTCTCTGGAGTGGACTGGGCTGCGGACGAATGGGCGTCGCTCCTGGCGCGGCGTTCGGTGATTCCCGAAACGATCGTCGTGGGGGTTTGTCACCCCGAGGGCTACTCGGATGACAATCTCACGATGCGTGATTTCGAGCTGTCGCCGGAATTCGGCGGAGCCGCCTACGCCCAGTTCCTCGTCTCGGAACTCGTCCCGCACATGGATCAGCATTACCGCACCATCGCCAAGCGCTCGGCTCGCACGCTCGGCGGAGCGGGGCTTGGTGCGCTGAATGCCTTCCGAACGGCTCTCGCGCATCCCGGTGTCTTTCGGAATTTCATCTGCCTCTCCACTTCTTTCGAGGATATGTCGCAATCCTTGCCGCGAGATTCCGCCTCCCTTCAAGCGCTCGAAGCCGAGCCCGCTTTGGACAAAGAGATCCGGATGTATTTCGACCATGGCGACCAAGGGTTGGACGAATGCTACCGGGGATATCATGACCTCCTCGGCGAACATCTTCGCGCCAAGGGTTGGAGGGATGGAAAAGAATTCACCATCCGCGAAGTCCCCGGCGGTTCGCACAGTGAAATCTCGTGGCGCTCGAGATTCGGGGACGCGCTGAAATTTCTAGCGAGCTAGATTTCCTTGTAGTGCAGGCTCAGCACTCGATGGGAGCTCCCGGTTTTTTCCGAGGTGAATAAAAACAGCCGCAGGGACATGTATCCCTGAGTCCATTGGTATCCAATGAGCGTATGGAGAATGTCGGAATCGGGGTCGCGGTTTTTCTCGCGAACAATGATTTTTCCAGTCCCGTATTTTAAATCCACATTGCGTCGGACATCGTCAAAAAAGAGGCCGTATTGCTTGGAGTCCCACGAGGAGTCGCCGTATTGGAGTTCGATTTCGTTGAGTGAATCGTTTGAGAAATAAAACAGTGTGCGCTGGAGGTATTTCTGGGGGATGCCCTCCGCGGCCAAGACTTGGCGGTTCTGGACGGCTTTGCGTTCGATGACACGGGCCTTGCTGCCCACAATGTTTTTTTCGACCCGTGCTTCGGACTCGCCCCATTGGAAATTAAAGGGAACCTTCATCTGCGCGGCATCGACGACCGGGGCGAAATATCCCAGGATCAACGACAGCACAAACGCTCGAAAAACTCTCATGCGCGACCAATCTCCAAGTTCACCGCGCCGCCGTCAACCATCGCGTCGGGGGGAGGCCAATTAAGGTTTTTTGCCTGCGGGCTGGGGGACTTTGACAATTCGCGAAATATCGTAGCCTTGCACCTTCGCGGACTCCAAAGCGCGCGCGTAGTCGGATTCCGACATCTCCGGAGTGCGGCTCATGATCCAGATCAAGTCTCGGTTCGGGTAGCCGATCGTGGTGAAGCGGTAGTCTGGCGAGAGGTCGATCACGAGAAAGGGGGCTTCGAATGGCCAGAGGAATTGCACGCGCCATTCCGCGTTGGTTTTTGTGTTCACCACACGGGCGACGGCCTTCATTTCCTTTCGGGGTGCCTCGAGGGATTTTTTGTGGAACGCGTAGGTGACCTCGATTTTTCCGTCCGTCCGGAGTTTGTAGATATCCATCGTGCCGACATTGTTTTTTTCGACGAACCACGGAATCGTGCCGATGACATACCAATCGCCCATGAAGCGGGGGAGGTCGATTTGATCAACGGTGCGAAGCGGCGGGAGCTTCGGCGCGGTGGAGCAAGCGGCAAGGGCGAGGGTGGCGAGAAGGAGTGTGGTTTTCATGGAGATTCCTGCTTCACAAACAAAGCGGTCTCACTGAATTTGCGCCGTGGATGAGTCCTTGGCTATACCTATTACAACCCGCCATTTTGTTTTTCCTGCTGGGAATGGTGGCTGCGTTGGTTAAGTCCGATTTGGAAATTCCCGGCTCGGTTTTGAAAATTCTGTCGCTCTACTTGCTTTTCGTGGCCTACACCTTCATCCACAAGCTCTGGTAACACCCTCTTACACCTATGAAAAAAACCGCACTCCTCTTCTCCGGCCAAGGTGCCCAATCCGTCGGAATGGGCAAAGACCTCGCTGCCGAATTTCCTGCCGCCGCCGCGCTTTTTGAAAAAGCCGACTCGATCCTTGGATATCCACTCAGCCGGATTGCGTTCGAGGGGCCGAGTGAGGAGTTGACCAAAACCTCGGTGTGCCAGCCCGCGCTCTATGTTCACGGCCTCGCCTGCCTCGCGGTGCTGAAGGAAAAGCTCCCCGCCCTCGAGTTTCATGCTACGGCCGGCCTGTCACTCGGCGAATTCACGGCTCATGCCGCCGCGGGGACTTTTGATTTCGAAACCGGACTTCGCCTCGTGGACAAACGCGCCCGCGCGATGCAGGAAGCCTGCGAGGCCTCCACGGGCGGAATGGCCGCCATCATCGGTGGGGAGGAGGACCGCGTGCGCGAACTCGCCGCCGCGGCCGATGTCGATGTTGCCAACATCAACGCTCCCGGCCAGATCGTGCTCTCAGGTGAGGCTTCGAAGATCATCATGGCCGTTTCTCTCGCGAAGGAATACAGCGCCCGCAAGGCGGTGGAACTCACCGTCGCCGGAGCCTTCCACTCGCGCTTGATGGAACCCGCCTACCAATCTCTTTCCGTCGCTTTGGCGGAAACCCAAATGCTCGCGCCTCGAGTGCCGGTCGTTTGCAATGTCGATGCCATCGAGGTGCGCGATCCCCAAACCATCCGCCGCACGCTCGCCGATCAAGTCACAGGCAGTGTCTGCTGGTCGCAGAGCGTCGAGTATTTGATCGACCGACTCCACATCGAGCAATTCATAGAACTCGGGCCCGGCGGCGTCATCGCCGGTCTCGTCGGCCGCATCCGAAAAGGCACGCCGATCACCTCGGTCTCCAATGTCGCCAGCCTCGAGGAGGCTGTGGCGTTTCTCTCGGCTTAACGCTTCGGGTGGTGCTTGAAGCCCACCACCGCGAGCGGCGGGAGGTTCACGAGGATCGAGTGGGGCTTGCCCTGCCATCTCCAGTCTTGATGAGCGGGCGTGCCGCCGTAGTTGCCGATGTTGCTGCCATTGTAGGTTTCGGCATCGGTGTTGAGGATTTCCTCGTAGAAGCCGGGCTCTGAAACGCCGACGCGATAGCCTTCGCGAACGACCGGCGTGGCGTTGACCACAAAAATCAGCGTGGCGCCGGTGCGGGATTTGCGCATGAACGACCACACGGTGTTGTCGGCATCGTTGAAATCAATCCACTCGAAGCCGTCGTAACTGTCGTCGAGTTCGGAGAGGGAGGGTTCGTTTTGATAGAGCCAGTTCAGGTGCTGGATGAGGCGGCGCAGGCCGTCGTGTGCGGGCATCTCCATGAGGTGCCAGTCGAGGCTTTGATTGTGCTTCCACTCGATGAATTGCCCAAACTCGATGCCTTGAAAGATGAGCTTCTTTCCTGGGTGCGCCCACATCCAGGCGAGGAACATCCGGCAGTTCGCGAATTTCTGCCAATAATCTCCGGGCATTTTGTCGATCAGTGAGCCTTTGCCATGAACGACCTCGTCGTGGCTGAGCACGAGAATGAAATGCTCGTGGAAGGCATAGAGCATCGAGAAAGTGATCTCGCTCTGGTGGAATCGGCGGTGAATCGGATCCTTGCTGATGTAGCGCAGGCTGTCGTTCATCCAGCCCATGTTCCATTTGAAGCCGAAGCCAAGCCCGCCGGTGTAGGTGGGACGCGAGACTCCCGGCCAGGATGTGGACTCCTCGGCGACCATGGCCACGCCAGGGAATCGCTCATAGCAAATCTCGTTGCAGCGTTTCAGAAAACTGATCGCGTCGAGGTTTTCCCGCCCGCCGAAGCAGTTCGGAAGCCACTCGCCGGCTTTGCGCGAGTAGTCGAGGTAAAGCATCGAAGCGACGGCATCCACGCGCAGGCCGTCGATGTGGTATTCATCGAGCCAGAAAAGCGCGTTGCCGATCAGGAAATTTTTCACCTCGTTGCGGCCGTAGTTGAAAATGAGCGTGCCCCAATCTTGATGCTCGCCGAGGCGGGGATCCTCGTGTTCGTAAAGCGCACTGCCGTCGAATCGAGCAAGTCCGTGGGCATCCTTCGGAAAATGTCCGGGCACCCAATCAAGAATCACGCCGATGTTGGCTTGGTGACAGCGGTCCACGAAATTTCGAAACTCGTCGGGATTTCCAAACCGGCTCGTTGGCGCGTAGTAGTTCACCACCTGATAGCCCCAAGACCCGTCGAAGGGATGCTCCATCACGGGCATTAATTCGATGTGGGTAAATCCCATTTCCTTCACATACGGGATGAGTCGGTCGCCAAGTTCCCGGTAACTCAAATGACGGTTTCCGTCGTCCAAGATTCGTTGCCACGAGCCGATATGGACTTCGTAAATGCTCATCGGGCTATTGAAGTGATCGATGCGCGGGCGGCGGTGCATCCAGTCTTGGTCACTCCACTGGTAGCGATCGAGATCGAAAACCATGCACCCGGTCTGCGTGCCGTGCTGGGCGAAGAAGGCGTAGGGATCGGTCTTTAAATGCGAGTCGCCGTGCTCGCCCCGGATCTCGAATTTGTAATGCGCGCCTTCATGCACGCCGGGGAGAAAAATTTCCCAGACGCCCGAGGGAACGAGCTTGCGCATCGGGTGGGTGCGTCCATCCCAGTTGTTGAAATCTCCGACCACGCTTACGCGCTGGGCCGACGGCGCCCACACCGAAAAATGCACGCCCGGCACCTCGTCGATCACTTTCACATGCGCGCCGAGTTTTTTGTAGATGTCGTAATGCGTGCCTTCGTTGAAAAGATAGATATCCATCTCGCCCAGCACGGGCCCGAACGAGTAGGGATCGCGCTGGCGCCATTTGGCACCTTCATGGTTGGTGAGCTCGAGCGAGTAACCTGTGCCAGTCTGGAATCCTTCGATTTCCCCTTCGAACATCCCTTCCTGATCGAGTCGTTTGAGCGCCTGAGATTTCGCCTTTTTGCCGTCGAGAACGATCTCAACCTTGGCGACATCCGGGCGAAAAACCCGCGCGATCCATTTTCCATCCTGTTCGCGGATTCCCAGAATGCGGAAAGGATCGCAGTGGCGGGCTTCAATAAGCGGGAAGTAGTCGTCGTCCGGGAGCAGGGAAGGATTCATGAGGCATGGATTAAATCAAAGCCAACCGCCTGAACAGATTTTCCTAACGGGTGAATCTCCGTAGCAGTCTTAATCCCCGCTGGCGCAACTGGAGACGATCCAGTCGGCGTAGGCGTGGCAGACGGCGGCGGGGTCGAAGGCCACAATCTCGGGGACTTCGTAGGGGTGAATCTCGCGGAGCTCTTTCTCGAACGAGCTGAAATTCGCCTTCGGGATTTTGAAAATCACGACGACTTCCTTGGCCTCCTCGATCGAGTTTTTCCAATTATAGATCGAGCGGGCGCCAGGGATAATCGTGCCGCAAGCGGCGACTTTTTCGGCAACGAGTTGATGGACGATGTCGGCAGCGGTGGCCTCGTCCGGCAGGGTGGTGAGAACGAATCGTGTCATGCGGGGACTGGTGCGGGTTGGCGAACGATCCAGCCGCCGCCGACCACGGCGTCGCCATCGTAAAAAACGGCGGCTTGGCCGGGAGTGACGGCGCGCTGGGGCGTGTCGAGTTGGATTTTGGCCTTGTGGCCGGGAAGGGCTTGGATGGTTGCTTCGGTGCCAGGGTGGGCGTAGCGGATTTTCACGCTGATGCGCTCGGTGCCCTCGGGTTCACCGCGCAGCCAATTCACACGGTCGACTTCGAATTCCTCGCGAACCAAATCCTCCTCGTCGCCGACGATCACGCTGCTGGTCTCGGGGTCGATATCCACGACATAGCGGGGTTTGGGTGAGCCGCCCGGGAGGCCCTTGCGTTGGCCGATCGTGAACATTTCGATGCCCTCGTGCTTGGCGATGAAATTCCCCTGCGTGTCGTAAATCGATCCGGGATGAAATTCCCCCTCGTCGAGATGGCCTTTGAGGAATGCCTTGTAGTCGTTGCCGGGCACAAAACAAATTTCCTGGCTATCGACCTTGTCGGCGACCTTCAGGCCGATGCCCCGCGCGATCTCGCGGATTTCGGATTTTTCCATGCCGCCGAGCGGGGTGAGGGCGTGTTGGAGTTGATCCTGGCTGAGGCTGAAAAGAAAATACGACTGGTCCTTGCGCGAGTCGCGGCCTTTGCGCAGGACGGCATGATCGGCGTGGTGCTCGATAATCGCGTAGTGCCCTGTGGCGATGAAGTCGGCTCCGAGCGCCTGGGCCTTCGTGCGGAGTTTGCCGAATTTCAAATGCTCGTTGCACATCACGCAGGGATTCGGAGTCCGGCCGAGGCGGTATTCGCTGGCGAAATAATCGATGACGATTTTTTCGAAGTTATCGGCTTCGTCCACGACATAGTGGGGGATGCCGAGCTTGTGGGCGACGCCGCGGGCATCGGCGATCGCGGAGGGACCACAGCATTTGTCCTCGGCTCGCGAGATGCAGTCCTGCGGCCACACTTTCATCGTCACGCCGATGACCTCCCATCCGTCGCGTTGCAGCAACGCCGCCGCGACGCTGGAATCCACGCCGCCGCTCATTCCGAGAAGAACCCTCCTGCCGTTGCCATTCATGGGTTCGAATTTATAGATGTCTGGCCAGCGGCGTCAAACCGCGCTTCAAGCGGAGAACTTCGCGGCTTGCGGATGGGGGAGGCGGGGCGGTAGAAGAAGCGGCATGAAATCACTCACCGTTTTTTCGGGTGGAAAAACCCGCGCCGCCTTGGCTGTCGGGCTGTGCATTGTGTTACTCGCTGGCTTCCGCGTTCTGCGTGCCTCGCTGTTGCCGGACTTGCCAAACTTCTCGCCGGTAACTGCGGTGGCGGTTTGCGGGGCATTTCTTTTGCCGGGGGCACTGGGATGGATTTTGCCGCTCGGGGCTCTGATGGTTTCGGATTTTCTGTTGGCGCTGGTGCTCGGATACCCCGCGCTCAGTTCTGCTCAACTGGTCGTGTGGGGAACGATTCTCGGACTGGTCGGCTTCGCCCGTTTGGTCGCTCGCGGGGGATTTTCGCCGATGCGGTATTTCGGATCGGTCCTCGGCGGCGGTGTGTTTTTTTATCTCATTACGAACACCGCTTCATGGCTCGCCAATCCCGCCTACCCGCGTGGCCTTGGTGGACTGTGGATGTCGCTGACCACTGGCTTGCCCGGTTTCCCGCCGACTTGGATGTTTTTCCGCAATTCACTCGTCTCGGATTTTCTCTTCGCCGGAGTTCTCCTTGCCGTCTGGGCACTTGCCTCCCGCTCCCGGGAATCAGCCCTCCAGCGCGCCGCCTGACACTTTTTTCAATTCATGACCGTTCGCACACGTTTCGCACCATCACCCACCGGCTTTCTTCATGTCGGTGGCGCTCGCACCGCCCTTTTTAACTGGCTCTTCGCCCGCAAACACGGCGGCCAATTCATCCTCCGAATCGAGGACACGGATGAAAAACGAAACACCGCCGAGGCCAATCAAGTCATCTTCGACGGCCTGAACTGGCTGGGACTCGACTGGGACGAGGGCCCAGACAAGGGCGGCGACTACGGTCCGTATCGCCAGAGCGAGAGGAATGCCATTTACGAAAAACACCTGGCCGTTCTCGAGGCCGGTGGCCATGTCTACGAGGACGAAGGCTCGATCCGCTTCCGCTCGCCGCGCAAAACGGTCCTCGTCGAGGACATGGTTTGCGGCCGCATCGAATTCGACATGTCGAATCCTGCCACGCATCCCGACATGACGATTCGCCGCCCCGACGGCTCTTGGATTTTCCATTTCGTGAATGTGGTGGACGACATCGAAATGAAGCTCACTCATGTGATTCGCGGCGAGGATCACCTCTCGAACACGCCGAAACACATCGAACTCTACAACGCTCTTGGAGCGACCCCGCCGAAGTTCGGCCACATTCCGCTCATCTTAAATCACGAAGGGAAGAAACTCAGTAAGCGCGACGGCGGTTCGAGCATCACCTACTTCATGGATCTCGGCTACACGCCAGAGGCCGTGATCAACTACCTCTGCCTGCTTGGCTGGTCGCCCGGCGAGAACCGCGAGCGCCTCGATGTCGCGGAGATCCGTGAGCTTTTCGATCTGGAGCACATCAACCGCCGCAACGCGATTTTCGACCTCGACAAATGTTTTTGGCTGAATGGCCAGCACATCCTCGCGATGTCGCTCGAGCGATTCGTTCAACTCGCCAAGCCGTTTGTAGACAAGGCGGGCATTCCCTATGGCACCGAGGTCGCGCTTCTGCCTGCCCTCGCCATTGTGAAGCCGAAAGTGAAACACCTCAGCGATGTGCCCGATTGGATCGGATTCCTCTTCACCGAGGATTTTGCGATGGACGCCGAGGCCGTGGAGAAAAGCTTGAAAAAACCCGGCGCCACGGCCCGTCTCAGGGCGCTTTCGGAGGCGTTCGCCACCGTGACGGATTGGACTCATGCCTCCCTCGAAACCACCCTCAAAGCAACCGCCACGGTGCTTGGAATCAAGACCGGCGAGATGGTTCACCCCGCCCGCGTGGCCCTGAGCGGGCGTTCGGTTGGTCCCGGCCTTTATGAGATGATCGAGGTCCTCGGAAAAGACCGCACGCTCGCCCGGTTGGAACGGGCCAAATCCCTCGCTGCCGAATGAGCGCCGAGCGCATCCCTGTCGCCATCGTCGGTGCCAACGGCTACTCCGGCGAGGAACTCTGCTCGATCCTTGCGCGCCATCCGGGCGTTCGCGTTGTCGCCATCACCTCCCGCCAGCACGCTGGCAAACAAGCCGGGGAGGTTTTGCCGAGGCTTGCCGGGGTGGGGGATTTCTCGAAATTGATTTTCACCGAACCCACGATCGACGCCTTGCTCCAGTGCGGGGCTGAGTTTTTCTTCCTCGCGCTTCCGCATGGTCTCGCCGCCGAGTTTGCTGTTCCGGTCCACCGTGCTGGAAAGCGGGTGATCGACCTCAGCGCGGATTTTCGCCTCCACGACGCGGCGACTTATCAGGATTTCTACAACGAGGCGCACCCGGCTCCGCAGTTGCTCTCCGAGGCGGTCTACGGCTTGCCCGAGCTGCACCGTGAAGAAGTCCGGACTGCGAAACTTGTCGGTTCCGCGGGATGCTATCCCACCACGATTCTTCTGCCGCTCGTGCCATTGCTTCGCCAAAAATTGATCGATCCCGCCGAGATCATCGTTTCCAGCGCCAGCGGAGTGAGCGGGGCGGGGCGCAAAGCCGAGACCGCGCTCCTTTACGGTGAATGCAACGAAAGCCTCCGCTCTTACGGCCTGCCGAAACACCGCCATCTTTCCGAGATTGAACAGGAGCTCTCACTCGCCGCCGGTAGCCCGGTCGTTATTTCGTTCACGCCGCACCTCGCGCCGATGAATCGCGGCCTCCACTCGACGATTTTTACCAAACCCGCGCCCGGCGTTTCGCCCGAGGCAATCCTCCCTGCGCTCGAGGCCGCCTATGCGAACGAACCCTTTGTTCGCGTTTCAAAAAATCTTCCTGATACCAAAAACACAACCGGCACGAACTTTTGCGATATCTCGGCACGGTTCGACGCCCGCACGGGCCGACTTATTTTGCTCTCGGTCGAGGACAATCTCGTGAAAGGCGCGGCGGGCCAAGCGGTGCAGAATTTCAATCTCATGGCAGGTTTGCCGGAGACGACAGGTTTGTTATGAGCCAAATTAAAAAAATCGCCGGCGGGGTTTGCGCCCCGGAGGGATTCGCGGCTGGTGCCACCGGTTGCGGTATTAAAACGGGAAAAGTGCTGCGCGATGACATCGCCGTCGTCTGGTCGGAGTCGCCAAGCGTTTCTGCCGCCACTTTCACCACGAACAAGGTCAAGGCGGCGCCCGTCCTCGTTTCTGCCGAGCATCTCAAAGCTGGACGCAATCGCGCGGTCGTTTTGAACAGCGGGAATGCCAACGCCTGCACCGGCGCCCAGGGCCTCAAGGATGCCCGCACCATGGCCGCCGCCGCTGCAAAAATGCTCGATCTCAATTCCAAGGAGGTTCTCGTCTGCTCGACCGGCCGCATTGGAGTTTCGATGCCGATGGACCTCGTGAGCCAAGGCATCGCCGCGCTTCGGCCTTCCGCTTCGGGTAGCAAAGCCACCGCTGCTGCGATCATGACGAGTGACACTTTCGCCAAGGAATTCGCGGTCGAGGTGAAAACCTCAAAGGGCAACTTTCGCATCGGCGGCATCGCCAAGGGGGCCGGCATGATCGACCCGAACATGGCCACGATGCTCTGTGTGGTTTCCACCGATGCTGCGCTCCCACAGCCCATCCTCCGCAAGGAACTCCGCCGCTCGGTCGCGAATTCCTTCAACCGGATCACGATCGATGGCGACATGAGCACGAATGACACGGTCATCCTCCTCGCCAACGGCCTAAGCGGCACCACGCCCGCTCTCGTGGATTTTTCCGAAGCTCTCGATGAAGTCACCCGCGCTCTGGCCCGCATGATTGTCTCCGATGGCGAAGGTGTTTCGCGTTTCGTTGAGGTCGAGGTTTTGGGTGCGGCGAACGACAAGGAGGCCCGCACGGCCGCCGAGGCGATTGCGAATTCCACTTTAGTCAAATGCGCCTGGGCCGGTGGCGACCCGAATTGGGGCCGAATCCTCGATGCGGTCGGCTACTGCGGCGTTCGCATGAACGAAGCGAAGACCGATATTTTTTACGACAAGCTCGCCGCCGTGAAAAACGGCATCGCCACCAAAACCTCGTCGGAAAAACTCCGCGCCATCACCAAGAAGAAGGCCTTCAAGGTCAGCGTGGACCTCCACATCGGCAAGGGCTCCTACTATGTATGGACCACCGACCTCACTGAGGAGTATGTGCGTCTGAACCTCGGCGAATAATGGCAAAAATGACTCCCGAAGCCCGTAGCGAGACGCTGATTGAGGCGCTTCCCTACATTCAGCAATACCGCGGCCATACTTTTGTCATCAAATACGGCGGCTCCGCGATGGAGGACGAGCAGGTGGTGGACAAATTCCTGTGCGATGTCGTGTTTCTCGAGGCGGTCGGCATCAATCCGGTCCTCGTCCACGGCGGTGGCAAGGCGATCACCGCAAAAATGAAAGCCGCCGGTCTCGCCGCGCATTTCATCAACGGGCTCCGTGCGACGAACGGATCCGCGATCCACATTGTCGAGGAAACGCTCGACCGCGAGATCAACCCCTCGATTGTTAAAAAGATTCATGAGTTCGGCGGACGCGCCCGAGGTTTTTCCGGCAAGGATGTTTTCGTAGCCCGAAAGCTCGAACGCCAAGCGGTGATCGATGGCGAGACGATTGATATCGGCTTCGTCGGTGAGGCGGAGGGAGTGAATGCTTCTGCCGTTGCCGAGGCGGTTCACGCGGAAATTGTTCCCGTCATCAGCCCGATCGGTTCGACCTGCGAGGGAGTGGTTTTGAACATCAACGCCGACATCGCCGCCGCCTCGCTCGCCGCCGAGTTGAAGGCCAGCAAGTTGATCTATGTCACCGATGTGGCCGGCATCATGCGCGACCCCGCGCAACACGACTCCCTGATTTCCAGTGTCACGATTGCCCAGATCGAAGAACTCATCGAACGGAAGGTCATCGCCGGCGGGATGATTCCCAAGGTCCGCTCGGCCACAGATGCCATTCGCAAAGGCGTTGGAAAAATCCACATGATCGGTGGCCACATCCAGCACTGCCTGTTGCTCGAAATCTTCACCGACGCTGGCATCGGAACAGAAATTATTCACTAACAAGATGTCCGCGTTTCGGCGCAAAAATATTCTGGACGCCGGATGCGATTTTGAAATTATTGCTGACGCATGAGTGCCCCCTCGCCAAAAGCCGTTGATGGCGGACTTGTCAGCTTCAACGGACTCCGCGTCAAAAAAACAACTGTTACCAACTTGGTGGATTCCCTGGTGAAATCCGACCCCCTCAGAGCTCCGACGGGTGAGAATTTGTCCGACAATCGTCGCCGCGACATCGGTCTTCTCCTCGAAGGTCGTCTCGATCGGGAGAGTTCGCTCCGCCTTCTTTCCACATTGGAAGCCGACGAAGTCGCCTTGCGATACCTGACCGGCTTGATGGCCTCCCGAGCCTGAGGCTCTGATTGATCCCCGATCAGGCAAAATCCCCACATTGACAGGTTTTGCGTTCATCGTAGCCTCACGCCACATTTCATGTCGGACTTTCATTTTGCGTCCACCGAACGCTTCATTTCCCACGCTCCCGGGCACTGGCCAGATGTCACTCCTGAATCGTGGAATGATTGGCGTTGGCAGCAGAAAAACCGTGTCACCACTTTAGCCGGCTTGGAGAGTCGTTTGCTTCTCACCACCGAGGAGCGGGCCGGGGTTCTTCTGGCTGGCAGCAAGCTCGCGCTGGCTGTGACGCCTCACTATTTCAATCTCATCGAGCCCGAGAACCCGGATTGCCCGATCCGTCGGCAGGTCGTTCCGCGCATGGAAGAGGGATGGGATTCGCCCCACGACATGGCAGACCCCTGCGGAGAAGACGCCGCCATGCCAGTCCCTGGTTTGGTCCACCGCTACCCGGACCGTGTGCTGTTTTTGGTGACCGATCGCTGTGCCTCGTATTGCCGGTATTGCACTCGCAGTCGGGTCGTGAGCGGGGTGGGGGAGCAGGAGCTCCACACCGACTTCGAGGAGGCCTTCCGCTACTTGGAAAAACACACCGAGATTCGGGATGTCCTACTCTCCGGTGGCGACGCACTTTTGCTCTCAGACTCGAAATTGGAGGGAATCCTGAAACGCCTGCGTAGAATCCGCCACATCGAGTTTTTGCGGATTGGATCGCGTGTTCCGATTTTTATGCCCCAGCGCATCACCCCCGAGCTTTGCGCGATGCTCCGCCAATACCACCCGCTTTGGATGAGTGTGCATGTGAACCACCCCCGCGAATTGACTGTCGAGGTGCGCGATGCCCTCGGTCGCCTGGCTGACGCGGGAATTCCGCTGGGGAACCAAAGCGTGTTGCTCGCCGGGGTGAATGACAACGCCGCCATCATGCGGGAACTCGTTCAGAAGCTTCTACTCTGCCGCGTGCGCCCTTATTATCTTTACCAGTGCGATCTCATCCGCGGCTCCTCGCACCTGCGGACCTCGGTTTCAAAAGGCATAGAAATCATCGAGTCCCTCCGAGGCCACACCAGCGGCTACGCAATTCCCCAGTTCGTCATCGATGCCCCTGGAGGTGGCGGGAAGGTGCCGGTGAATCCGAGCTATGTGGTTTACCACGACAAGGAAAAAATCGTCCTCCGCAATTTTGAAGGCCGCATTTTCGAATACCCGGAATTGCCCGCACAACCCGTCTCAAGCCATCACGAGAGCGAATTAGTAACGGCCTAACTTCAGAAAAAGTGAGCATGACCCGGCCGCCAAGCTGAGGTTCATCCCAGCGCTGATTGGAAGCGGGAGAGGAGTTCGTGGATCGGCTCGGCACCGACAGCGACTCGGAGAAGGTGGGGGTCGATCCCGCAGGAGCGGGCCCAGTCCAATTCGTGATAGTGCGCCAGTTGCACATACGGGCAGACCAGTGTGTAGGAGGTTCCGAGGCTGATTCCGTGATTCACCGCGAGGCGCTCAAAAACCTCTGGAGTATGCTTTTCGGCGTTTCTCGGAAGGACGGAAAGAACGGCACCATAACCGCCCTGGGGCTTGCGAAGGGCCTTGTAGGCGGGCGAGGGGTCGAGGCTTGGATGCCAGACGGATTCCACAGCGGGATGGTTGGAAAGAAAACGCGCCAACTCGAGAGCGTTGGCGTTGCAAATCTGCATCCTCTCGGGAAAGTCGCGGGAGTTTTTTTCCAACACCTCCAAGTCGCGGGAATAAATCCCATGCGTTGTCGGCAGGAAGGATTGGAGGTCGGGGCTTTTGGAGCAACAGAGCAGCGCGCCAGCCATCACATCGCCTTCGCCGGATATGGCCTTTGTGAGACTTGTGGCAACGAAGTCGCAGTGGGGAAGGACATCGACATTGAAGCTCGAGCCGATCGTGTCATCCACGACGACAGGGATATCAAAGCGCCGCCCCAACTCCGCCAATGCGGGAAGGTCAGGCGTGTGGAGGAGGGGGTTGCTCGGAACCTCGCAGAAAATTCCGGCGATTGTTTCTTTCTGCAAAAGCTCTGCGAGGCGCTGGAGATCGGCTTCATCTCCGTGAGGAAAAAATTCCACGCCCGGCCCAAACTTTTGCAGGATTTTCAGCGTGTCGGTGTAGGGAAAACCAAACATGACCATTCGCTTTCCAGGTCGGCGGGAAAGCAACGCCTGAAAGGCCGCATAAATGGCCGCCATGCCGCTCGGGTGGAGGCTGTTTTTTTCGACTTCGGCACCGCTCCATCCGGCGAGACGGGTGCGGAGTTCCAGCTCCAGGCGAGGATTTGCTGGGGCGAGGGTTTGGTTTTTCAGCCAATCCTCGGCCGCACGGGAAGAGAGGATTCGTCCGGCGTGCTGCCAATAGGCTCGAGCGGTGGCATGGGCGTTGGATGGAAAAAAGGCTGCCGGTATGCCAGCCACCATCTTCGCTGCTCCTCCGGTGAGCGCCGCGCATTCATGGGCGGCGATTTCATCGGAGAAGGGAAGGACCCCAAATCCCTCGGCAGGCGCAAGAACCTCGCAAACCTTTTTGATGAGAGGATGCAGGAAAAACCGAGGATAACCGGTCTTCATGCGGTCAATCACTCGGGACTCCTTCTCTTCATATCCAATCACATCGGCCCAAGTCGGCAGACACACCGAAACGGCATGAAGCGAGTCCGGGATCGGGAAACCCAAATCCTCGCTCCGGCAGAGTGGATGCGAATGAAGCGGATGGATCATCGGCTTGCCAAGGCCCTCGCCATGCGGGCGAGTGCCTCGTCGAGTTGGGAGCGGGGACACCCGAAGTTGAGCCGCAGAAATCCTTGTGGGGCTCCGAAGGGCACGCCGTCCGAGAGGCCCACGCCGTGGTCTTCGAAAAATTTTACTGCATTGGGGAGTTTCAATTCCTGTGCATCGAGCCAAGCCAGATAGGTTGCCTCAAGATGCCAGGTGCGAATCCCCGGCAACGAGGTGGCGACAAAATCCTCCACCCGGTCCCGGTTCGCCCGCAGCGTCTGGATCATCTCCCGGTGCCAAGGCCAACCATGCCTCAGCGCAGCCTCGCACCCGGCATAGCCGAGAGCATTGATTTCAGTAATCAGGCCCCGCGCTGATTTTTGAAAAACGCGTCGGGTGTTGGCGTCAGGAATGACGACAAAAGCGCACGCCAGGCCGGCCAGGTTGAAGGTTTTGCTGGGAGCGAACATGGAAAGAACCGGCGGGCCGGAGGGGCCCGCGAGTTTCAGCCCGCTCGTGTGAGGCAAATCGTCGAGCACCAAATCGCAGTGGATTTCATCCGAGATGAGCACGAGTCCGTGACGGCTGCAGAACTCGGCAAGCCGCTCCAGCGTGGCGCGCGGAAAAACTCGGCCAACGGGATTGTGGGGATTGCAAAGAATGAAAAGTTTGGTGTTTGGCGTGACGGCTCCCTCCAACCCATCGAAATCGATCTCCCAGACGCCGTTGTTATCCACCAAATCCACGGTTTTCAGACCCACTCCCGCAAACTCCGGAGAGGACAAAAACGGGGGATACACCGGCGTGCAGGTCAGGACTTCACCGCCGGCTGGAACGAAGGCCCGACACGCGACATTCAGTGCAGGGACCAATCCCGGAAACCACACGATCTGTTCCGGCGTGACCTCCGCCCCGTGGCGTTCGCGCAGATACGCCCTCGCGGCCTCGACCGTTGACGCTGGAGGCACTGTGTAGCCAAAGACTCCGTGGGTCACACGCTCGTGCAGCGCCTCGATGATCTCCGGGGCCGAAGTGAAATCCATATCGGCGACCCACATCGGAATCACATCCCGCCCGGCGTAACGCTCCCACTTGAGCGAACCGCTGCCGGCGCGGTCTGGGCAGGTATTGAAATCGTAGTTCACAGAAATTCAGAAAACATCATCACTCCCGTGGCGACAAGGCTGAGGCTTGTCATTCTAAAAAATCTCGGTGCCCGACCTTGACTTTGGATTCCCTCTGACGAGATTTTTTCCCAACCCCCTTTGTTCTTTACCATCTCTCACCAAATTTCAGCGGCTTCGGCCGCAAAGGATTTGCCCTTCTGTGTTCGCGATTAAACGAAACAAACTCCCGGGCCGATGTTTCATTAAACCCGGAGGCTAAGCTCTCGGTCGAAATGACAGGCCTTTATTGGAAGTCAGATTAACCGCGGGCGGTCATCCACCCTAAACTTAGGGAACGGGAACTGATTCGAAACGGCACAAGAGGGGCAATTTTTTTGTCTTCGAATCGGATGCTCTTCAGCAGCAGAATGTTTTTTTAAAGGGAGGCTTCCAGATGATCCAAAACCCGGGCGAACGGGATGGCTTCCAGGCAGCCAAAGGCGTCATGGCGGGTGAGGCGGTCGCGGGTTGTGGCGGGGCTGCTGATGCCGCAGAGAAACCGTGCGAGAGCGCGTTTGCTTCGCAGGGCTGCGTGGCTTTCGTTGCGGAGGGATTGAATGGTTGCGATGTCCTCCGAGGAGATTTCTGGAATGGCGGAGGCCGGCAGGGCCGTGGAGATGTGGCCTGCGCATGCTCCGCAATGACCGCAGGGTTTTGGGAGTTTCTCTCCGAAGTAGGCGAGTAGGCGCGCGGTCAGACAGCCTGGTCCCGTGGCGAAGGCAATGATGCCTTCCAATCTCTCAAGGTCGCGTGCCTCGCGGTTGGTGAAGAGTTCGAAAAGCCAGGAGGCCACTTCGTGGGGAGTTCGATTTTTCGAATCGGGCAGGAGATGGAAACGATGCCGGAGTCCGGCGGGCTTCATTTCGATATCGCCGGCTTCCTCGAGGTATCGGAGGGCTTTGATGATTCGGTCTCTCGACTCGCCGATGGCGGCGGCTGAGTTTTCGATATCGAGTGTCAGGAGCCGGTATCCGCGTTTACCCGAGTCGAAGATGGACTTGAGGAAACGCTGCCGGGCGGGCGTGTGACCTGCGATGACGCGATCCTCAGGATGGCGAAAGGCGAGTTGATAGCGCGAGTGGAACATTCCTGCAGGTTCGAGGAGGCGCTCTTTTTCGAGATGGGCGATGACCGTTTCGAGAACGAGCTGTCGGATGTCCGTGGTGCGCGAGAGATCGTATCGGCTGATGTCGAACTCCTCGCCTTGGCGGAGCAGGTGGTCCACCAAGCGGCGGAGTGAGGGTTCGTCCGGAGTGTCGCCCAAGATGAAGTTGCGAAGAACGGTGAGATCGTCCGCACAGGCCAGCAGTTCGCATCGGGATGGCAATCCGTCACGGCCAGCGCGGCCGATTTCCTGCTGATAGTTTTCGAGGGTTTTCGGCAGGTTGAAATGGATCACCGAGCGGATGTCGGCCTTGTCGATTCCCATGCCGAAAGCGATCGTGGCGACGATAATGTCGCATCGCCCCTGCATGAAATCCTCCTGCGCCGAGGCGCGAACCTCGTCCGCCATGCCGGCGTGGTAGGCCCTCGCGGAGAGACCGCTCGATTTCAAATGCGCGGCGACTTGCTCGGCCGTGCGCTGGAGAGTCACATAAACAATGGCTGGGTGGCGTGAGGAGTCCTGGAGCCGTTCCACCAAAATCCCCAAGCGCTCGGCGTCTGAGGTGGGGGTGACATGGATCGAGAGGTTCCTCCGATGAAACGATGTGGTCGTGCAGTCCTCCTTGCGGATGCGGAAGCTTTTTCGAATTTCTTCTGCCACGGGAGGTGTCGCCGTGGCGGTGAGTGCCAGCACACGAGGAATGCGGAGTTTTTTTGCCAGAGCGGCGAGGCGGAGATAGTCGGGTCGGAAATTGTGTCCCCACTCGGAGATGCAATGGGCCTCGTCAATCGCAAGCAGGGTGGGAGGATTTTTGCGGAGACGAGAGAGAAATGCCTCACTGGAGAAGCGCTCTGGAGCGACATAGAGCAACTTGAGCGTTCCAGAGGAAATGGCTGAAAGGACATCTGCTGTCTCCTCCGCGTTGAGAGTCGAATCCAAGCGCGCAGCGGCGATGCCACGCTTTCGCAGGGCATCGACTTGGTCCTTCATCAGCGCAATGAGTGGCGAAACCACAATGGAAAACCCGTCCAGAAGAACAGCCGGGAGTTGGTAGCAAAGCGACTTCCCCGCGCCGGTCGGAAAGATGGCCAAGGCGTGGCGACCCTCGAGAAGGATTTCGATCACACGGCGCTGGCCTTCGCGAAATCCTGCGTGACCGAAGTGTTTCTCCAAAGCCCTCTCCAAATCCCAGTCGTTCAGCATGAGACTGGATTAAATCCGAATGTCACATGTGCTGCAAACTCGACTCCGCAAATTGAGGGCACGGATTATTTAGTTGGGGCTCCCAAAATTAAAGGCTCACCCCTGGCAGGACTGAATTTTATGCAGTTATTGAAGAAGAGAGGAGGGGGCTTGGGTTGGGTGGGACTCGAACCCACAACCAACGCCTTAAAAGGGCGCTGCTCTACCATTGAGCTACCAACCCGAAGGAGTCGGAAAATTTAGTGGCTTGAGGGTCTGTTGCAATACTGAAATCTGAAATTTGTCATTGCTCGGGGCTCATGAGTGCTGCGGCGCGGCATTTTAATCGAAAGAATAAATCGCCATCTTCAAATTTCCGGAGGTCCTCAGGGGCGCTTCGGTCGAAGTCCGCCAAGAACATGGTCTCGATCTGCTCGGCGAAGTTTTTATCCTGAATCGCGGCGGAGAGCTCGAAGTTCAGCACGAACGATCGGTAGTCCACATTGATCGATCCGACGATGGCGATGTCGTCGTCGGCGAGTAGGACTTTCTGGTGCATGAATCCGGGTTGGTAGCGCCAGAGTTTCACACCGGCTTCGCGGAGTTTCGGGTAGTAGCTGAAGGACGAGAGCCAGGGCAGAAGGTGGTCTGCCATTTGAGGGAGAATGATCCGAACATCGACGCCACGAATGGCTGCATGGCAAATGGCGAAAAACAGCGGGCTTCCTGGAACGAAGTAGGGGCTCGCAATCCAGAGTCGGCGTGTGGCGGAATTGATGATCGAGAGGTAAACCGCCGGGCAGATGCTCCAACTTTCTGCGGGGCCGGAGGCGATGGGGAAGACCACGGGGGAGGGGATGGCTCTCACGGTAGGTTTGGGAAGTCGGAAAGGCGGAACTTCGCCGGTGATGTAGTTCCAATCCTCGAGGAATGAGAGTTGAAATCCTGGAACGCATGGGCCTTCAAGTCGAATGTGGGTGTCGCGCCAGGGGCCGAATCGACGATTGCGTCCCAAGTATTCATCGCCGACATTGAGCCCGCCGAGAAACGCTACGAGGGCATCGACGATCACGAGTTTGCGGTGGTTTCGGAAATTGATTTGGAAGCGGCGGCCAAATTGGCGATTGGTGACGAAGCTTTGAACCAGGATGCCTTCTTGGCGGAGACGGGCGGACCAGGAGGGGGAGAGGCTCTTGGACCCCACTTGATCGAACATCACACGGCATTCCACGCCGCGACGAGCGGCGACCACGAGGCGGTCGGCGAGTTCTCTGCCAATGCGGTCGTCGTGAATGATGAAAAACTGAACCCAGATGGATTCCTTGGCGGCATCGATGGCGGCGAAGATCGACTGGAAGGTTTCGGTGCCATCAATCAGGAGGTCAATTTTGGATCCACTCGTGGCTGGAATTCTCGAGAGGCTGTTTGCCATTTTGGAGGCTTCGCGGAACTCGCCGGTGAAGTCGGCTTGGTAACCCTCCATGTGCCGAATGATGGAGTGAAAGGCCTCGTCGAGTTTTTGGGAGCCTTTGCGGCCAGCGAGGGTGTATCCGGCAAATCGGGACTCCCCAAAAATCAGAAATAGCGGAATAGCGACAATGGGCAGAACGATCAGGCCGCAGGACCAAGCAATGGCGGATTGCGGAGTCCTGGCGATCAGGATAGCCCGCATGGCTAGAAGGATTCCAGTGATCTCGAGTGCAAGAGAGATCGTGGCAATAAGTGGATTCAGAAACGACATGCGTCGCCCGATCTACAGGTCGGCGGGGTTTTCGCCGGGGGTGGGGGCTGGGTGGTCCGGTTGGTGATGGGCCTGTTCGCCACGCAAGCGGGTGAGATCATCGTTTAAGCGCCGGACTTGGCTTTTGTGGGAATGATGAACGCGGGCCTCGTGATCGTTGAGGAAAATGCCAAGCCAGATGGTTGTCGGAGCCAGCACGATGAGGGTGAAAAGCGCGAGAATGAAAAAGAACCGACCGTCGTCGGCATCGGCTTTGAGCAGTGTGAGGATTCGCAAATCGATGGCCGACTGCATGGCGGAAAAGTCATCGTTCAATCGAATGCGGCGGGCTTCGTAGGATTGCTCCGTGAGAATGGCGAGAGCGGCTTCGGATTTGGTTTGTTCGACACCATCATGAGTTCGCGCGTTGCCATTCAAGGCGGCGAGGGCTTTTTCGTCGATGCTACGGAGTTTGGAGAATTCATCGGCCACACGATCGAAGCGAAGCCACTCGGTTTCGCCAAATGCGATGGAATCGTTGCGGAGTTTCAAGTTGGATGGGGTCACATCCACCAGAGTATTTAAAATCGTGTCCGCAGTGGTCGGAGTTTCGAGAACGGGCGCCAATTTTTTCCTCACCAAAGCCTCGTAGGACTTGATGTTTTCTTGGGTGGGTGAGGCGATTGCTAAATTCAATATGCGGCCTAACTGGAGAGAGTCCTGGCGTGACTCGGAGATGATTTCATTGGCTCGAAAAAGAATCCGCTGGTCCTCGAGGACGAGGGTTTGCTGACGCCAGTATCGAAACGCTGCCACAGCGATCACCAACTCCAAAAAAAGCAAAATGGTGAAGAACGGAAGAATCTTTTTGCGGATATCCGGGATGTCCTTCGGAACCTTTGGGAGCTTTCCGTAAAATTGATTAGGTCGTGTGTATCTTTTACTCATCAAGGACTTGTCGGATGGCTTGTAGGATAGTCTGGGAGTTGCAAGGCTTGCCAAGAATCTTTCGCAGCCCGAGAGCTCGGAGGGTCTCTTGGTCGGGGTGGGTGTCGAGGCCGCTTGTTCCGAGGACTGGAATGGACGGCGAGATTTTATGAATGGCGGCGGTCATTTCGGGACCATCCAGACCAGGCATGGAAATATCTGTGATGACGAGATGGATTTCCCCGGCGTGTTGTTTGAAAAGCGCGAATCCCTCCTCGCCATCATTCGCTGTCAGCACGCGGTAGCCCGATTTTTCCAGAGATCGCTGCATGACCTTGAGAACCGTAGCCTCATCATCAACCAGCAAAATCGTCTCTCCGCCGCTAGGTGAAGTTTTTGGTTCGGATGTAGTGCCGGGCTTTTCGGAATCTTTGGGGCTAGTGCCCACGGCGGGTATGAGGACATGGAAAGAACTACCCTGCCCCTCCTCGGTTTCCAGATTGAGAGAACCCCCGTGCCTCCGGATGATTCCCAAGACAGTTGCTAATCCCAGCCCTGTTCCTTTTTTTGGACCTTTTGTTGTGAAAAAGGGCTCAAAAATTTTATTGCGAATGACGCGAGGAATTCCCAGTCCGGAATCACGGACAGTCAGGCAGACATATCTGCCCGGTTTCGCGCGAAGGTTGTCTGTCCGCCTTTTTTCTTCGGAGGGCTGAAGTGTGGCGGAATTTTCCTCAATCAGATGAGACTTTGCATGAAGATGTAGTGTGCCGCCCGAGGGCATGGCATCACGGGCATTGACACAAAGGTTCAATAGCACCTGCTCCATTTGGGTTTGATCCCCTAATATGGCTGGGATTTTGTCTTCGACCGAGACGTGGAGTTGAATGGTCTTGGGAAATGTCTGCCGGACAAAATTCGCCACCTCGCCAAAAAGGGAATTTATCTCCACGGTCTGCCGCTCTGGACCCACGCCGCTGGTAAAGGTCAGAATCTGCCGGACGAGTTCCGTGGCGCGACGCACATTCGAGTCCAGCATTCCCAAAACCTCCTGGCTTTCATTGTCTGCCAAGCGCCCCCGGAACATATCGATCGCGATCGAGATGGGTTGAAGAATGTTGTTCAAGTCATGGGCGATGCCGCCGGCCAGATTGCCGATACACTCTTGGCGTTGCGCGCGGAGTCGTTCTTCCTCGAGGAGGCGGGACTCGGCGGCGTCCTCATTGATGATAAGAATCGATTGCGGGTTTCCGGATTGGTCGCGGAGAAGAGCCCAGCGGCTTTCCACGACAAACTGCGTGCCGGTCGCCGTGGAATTTTTCAACTCTCCGCGCCACTCCCCGGTGCTCAGAGCGCAGCGTCTGGCTTCGGTGAGGATTTGGGGATCACCGCCCAGTTCACGAGGAAGTGGCCGGCCGATCGCTTCGAAAGCGGGCAGTCCATAGAGTCTCTCGGCACCCATGCTCCAATAGATCACCTGTCCCTCGAGGTTTTGGATGATGATCGCCTCTTCGTTCCGAAGCAAAAGCTCGGTCTGTTCGCGTGCGTGGGCCTCGGTCCTTTTGCGTTGAGAGCGGTCGCTGATGGCACAGTAAATTTCGCCAAGTGATCCACCGGAGGTCTCGGCTCCCGCATCGATCACGACATGGCGGGTCGATCCATCTTTGCAAAGCAGACAAGCCTCTTGGTTTGCCACCCTCCCGATCATCTCGATGCGATTTTTGAGGAATTTGAAATCGATCGAATTAACGAGAAAATCATCCGCCGGGCGGTTTAGAAACTCGGCGGGATCATAACCCAAAAGCTCCCCGCTGGCGCGGTTGGCGGCCAAGACGAATCCATTGGCCGAGAGTTTCCAGATAATCACCGGGAGCAGGTCCCAAGTTTCGTGAAGGGATGAAGCACTGATCATCGCGGAAGGCTGAGCTGTCGAGAACGGTGAAGTGAGGGGGGAAGCGAAAACGGCTGGTTTGGCCATGAGGAAAAGTAGCCGCAAGGTAAGAACTCGCGCCTGTCGGGTCAACCGCAAAGACCCCCGGGTGGGCGATGTGTTTTTTCCAACCGCAGGCTGTTGACCCGTCCGATCCAAAGCGTGTAGCGTCCCGCTCGACATGAACCTCAACAACATCACCTCCTTGGTTTCGGAACCCTCCACCTCCAAAAACATCCTCACCAGCGATGTCGAGCTGACCGGCACGCTCAAGTTCGACAGCGAAATGATTTTCGATGGCAAACTCGACGGCGAGATCATCTCCGAAGGCGTTCTCACGCTCGGCAAAAACGCCGTCATCAAAGGCGAAGTCCGCACCAAGTCCGTCACCATCCACGGCACCGTGAATGGCAATGTGACCGTCCAAGAGCGCTGCGAACTCAAGTCGAACGCGGAACTTCTCGGCGACCTCAAGGCCATGCGCATCATCATCGAGGAAGGCGCTACCTTCATCGGGCATTCGGAGGTCACACCCGCCAAGACCGGCAGCCTCGGATCCCGTTCCAGTTCGCCCTCCATCGAAAGCGCCGCCTAAGGCTCCATGCCTCCCACACCGCCGAAGACACCGTTTCGGTGCCCGGAGTGCGGTTTTGTGCAGCTCGAGTCGCCAAACCTCGTCTCGACAAACTGCCGTTCCTGCGGCGCCCACTACGAAGTCACCGCCTCTGGTGGTGAAACCTCACTGCCTTCCTTTGCCGGGAAAAAAACCGGTCAAGGCAAGCCGGTGCATTGCTTGAAGTGCGGCCGCACCCACGAGGTTTCGCAAAAAGCCCAAAGCACGATCTGCCCCGGTTGCTACGCCCCGATCGAGTTGATCGATGTTTCCATCAACGAAAGTATCTCGCGCGCCGTGGACACCCGCGGCCACCTGAAGCTCGGCCCAAAAGGCATCATCGGGAATGACTGGATCGTGTGCAGCTCCGCCCGCATCGAGGGCATTTTCAACGGCCACCTCCACTGCGAAGGCGAGGCCCGACTCGCCATGCAAAAACCCTGCCCGGGCCGCATCACCGCCGGATCGGTGCTCATCGAGCGCAAGGCCCAAATCGACAGCGCACACCCCATCGAGGCCGACCAAATGGCCGTCGAGGGCAAGCTGCGCGCTCCGGTGAAGTCCCGTGGCATCGTGCGCGTGCTGAAGGGCGGTTGGCTGGAAGGCACGGTTCACTCGCCATCCCTCGTGGTGGAAAAGGGCGGTGTCTTTGTTGGCGACTGCCACATCCAGCCTCTCCAACCCGCCGCTCCAACCGAGGAATCCGCAGAGACCTCGGCGGAACCAAGCGAACCCTGATCGGTTCGATGACCGCCCCGTGTTCTGTCTTTACAGGAAAACAGCCGCTCGCCGATAGTCCTCGCCCTTTCCAATGAGCAAACCAATCGGCATCGGACTCGCAGGCTTCGGCACAGTGGGCGCGGGGGTTTACAAAAACCTCCAGCGCAACGGCGCCCTGCTCGAGCAACGCATCGGCACGACCTTCGAGGTCAAAAAAATCGCCGTGCGCGACCTCTCGAAGCCCCGTGATGTCGCAGCGCCGGCCTCGCTTTTCACCACGAACCCCGACGAAATCCTCGCCGATCCTTCGATCCAGATTGTTGTCGAGTTGATGGGTGGCATCGAGGTGCCGCTGGCGTTTGTGAAAAAAGCCATCGCCGCCGGGAAGATTGTCGTCACCGGCAACAAGGCCCTGCTCGCCGAGCATGGACGCGAGATTTTCGAACTGGCGCGCGCGAAGCGTGTGCCGGTTCTTTACGAGGCCGCCGTCGCTGGAGGCATCCCGATCATCAAGTCGGTGCGCGAGGCTTTCGTCGGAAACCGCTTCGAGGCGATCCACGGAATTCTGAACGGCACGAGCAACTACATCCTCTCGCGCATGACCGGCGAGGGTTTGGATTTCGCGCCCGTCCTCGCCGAAGCTCAAAAGCTCGGTTACGCCGAAGCCGATCCCGCGCTGGACATCAATGGCTGGGACGCCGCCCACAAGGCCATCATCCTCGCCTCGCTCGCTTACGGTTTTTGGATCGATCCGAAGGGTGTCCTCGTCGAGGGCATTGAAAAAGTCACCGCCGCCGACATCCGTTTCGCCGAGGAACTCGGCTACCGCATCAAGCTCATCGCCTCGATCAAAGCCGACGAATCCGGTGCGATCGAAGTGCGCGTCGTTCCGACGCTCATTCCGAAATCCCATGTTCTCGCTTCGGTCAACGGCGTCTTCAACGCGGTGGCTGTGAAAGGCGACATCGTTGGCGAGGCGCTTTTCTACGGGCGCGGTGCGGGTCAGGACCCGACATCCAGTTCCGTGCTTGGTGATCTCGCCGAGGCCGCGGCCTTCTTGGAATCTCCGCGCCAGTCGGTGGGTTTCACGGCTCACAGCCTTTACGGTCGTTCGAAGCCGATCGATGACACCATTTCCAAATACTACCTCCGCCTCGGCGTGGAGGATCGCCCTGGCGTCCTGGCCCAAATCGCAGGCACGCTTGCGAAGGCCGACATTGGCATTCTTTCCGTGATCCAGCCCGAGGGATTGGTCGATGGCTCCGTGCCGCTCATCCTCACGCTCCACGACGCGCCGTTCGGCCCGATGAAAAAAACCGCCGCCGCGCTCGCCTCGCTGCCTTGCGTGAAAGGCACGCCGCTCCTTCTCCACATGGAGACTTTCCAATGAAGCCGTTGCTCAACGACAAGGGCGTGATCGCCCGCTACCGCGAATTCCTGCCCTTCACCGACTCGACCCCTGTTGTTTCGCTTAGCGAGGGATCCACGCCACTCATCCACTCGCCGAAACTCAGCGAAAAAACCGGCGCTGAGGTTTACTTGAAATACGAGGGTTTGAATCCCACCGGGTCCTTCAAAGATCGCGGCATGACGGTTGCCATTTCCAAAGCGGTCGAGGACGGCGCGCACACGGTCATTTGCGCCTCGACCGGCAATACCTCGGCAGCCGCCGCCGCTTACGCCACGCGCGCCGACATCCAGTGCGTTGTGATTTTGCCTGCGGGAAAAATCGCCATCGGCAAGCTCGCCCAAGCCTATGTCTACGGCGCGAAGGTCGTCGCGATTCGCGGAAACTTTGATGACGCCCTCCGCATCGTCCGCGAGTTCGGCGGAGTCGAGGGCGTCGGCATCGTGAATTCGATCAATCCCTATCGCATCGAGGGCCAGAAGACCGCTTCGTTCGAGATCATCGAGGATTTGGGCGATGCTCCCGACATCCACATCCTCCCTGTCGGAAACGCCGGCAACATCACCGCGTATTGGAAAGGCTACCGCGAATTCCAAAGCCTCGGCCGCTCGACCCGCTTGCCGAAAATGATTGGCTTCCAAGCCGCCGGCTCCGCTCCGCTTTTTCTCGGCCATCCGGTCGAAAACCCCGACACCATCGCGACGGCCATTCGCATTGGAAATCCTGCCAGTTGGGACGGCGCGAAGAATGCCGTTTCCGAATCCGGCGGCTGCATCGACATCGTCACCGACACCGAAATCCTCAATGCCCAAGCTTGGCTCGCTGGCAATGAAGGCATCTTCGTCGAGCCCGCCAGCGCCGCGAGTGTGGCCGGGTTAATGAAATGTTTTTCGAATTCCCGCTGCGCGACCTGCCCGTTCGGCGCAGGCATCCGCCCCGGCGCGAAGGTCGTCCTGACCGTCACCGGCCACGGGCTGAAGGATACCGAAGCTCCGGTGAAACACGGCGGATTCGCCCCGCTCGAAGCCGACGCCACTCTGGACGCCGTCCGCGCCGTCCTCGACAAACGCTGATTTTTTCATGGCCCTGCTCGTTCAGAAATACGGAGGAACCTCGGTCGGCAATCCCGAACGAATCCAAAATGTCGCCCGCCGAGTCCTCGCCACCCAGCGCGAGGGAAATTCAGTCGTCGTCGTCGTTTCAGCAATGTCTGGCGTCACCGACGGACTCATCAAACTCGCCAAGGAAGTCTCCTCCGCACCCACGGATCGCGAGATGGATGTCCTCCTTTCCACCGGCGAGCAAACGACCATCGCCCTCACCGCGATGGCGATCAATTCCATGGGCGGCAAGGCGGTTTCGCTCACCGGCGCGCAAGCCGGCATCATCACAAGCGGAGTCCACACCAAGGCCAAAATCTCGAACATCGCCCCGCGCCAGATCCGCAAATTTCTCGATGAGGGAAATGTCTGCATCGTCGCGGGATTCCAGGGCCAGACCGACGAAGGCCAGATCACCACGCTCGGCCGCGGCGGCTCGGACCTCACCGCCATCGCCATTGCCTCGGCGCTCAAGGCCGACATGTGCGAGATTTATACCGATGTCGATGGTGTTTACACCTGCGACCCGCGAGTGGTGCCGGACGCCCGGAAGATCGATGTCATCGCCTATGACGAGCTTTTGGAAATGGCCAGCAGCGGGTCGAAGGTCATGCAAAGCCGATCGGTCGAATTCGCCAAAAAATTCAAAGTGCCTTTTGAGGTGCGCAGCAGTTTCAACAACAACAGGGGAACCATCGTGAAAGAAGAATCCATCGGACTCGAAAATGTCGTCGTGCGCGGAATCAGCCTGGAGCGCAAGCAAGCCAAGGTCACCATCACTCATGTGCCTGACAAACCCGGCACCGCCTCTCGCATCTTCACCGCGCTGGCCAAGGCCAATGTCATCATCGATGTGATCGTTCAGAATGTCTCCGTCAGCGGCACGACGGATATCTCCTTCACGATGTCCAGTGACGAACTGGAAAAAGTCGGTCCCGTCATCGATCGCATCTCCAAGGAAGTCGAAGCCGGCGAGGTCCTCAAAAAAGGCGGCATTGCCAAGCTCAGCGTGGTCGGAATCGGCATGCGCTCCCACTCCGGCGTCGCTGCCACTCTTTTCGAATGCCTAGGCAATGGCGGCGTGAACATCCAAATGATCTCCACCTCCGAAATCAAAATCGCCGTCATCCTCGACGAGTCCCAAATCGACCAAGCCGCCAAACTAGCCCACGCGGCCTTTGGTTTGGCCGAGGGAAAATAGGCGAGGGGGATACGCCTTGCGAGAGGAGGGCCCTGCTTGTCAGGGCTGGGGCTGATTAAGAAAAAGAGGATTTCGTTTCTCTGAATTACAAGCTTCGAACTAGGCGGAAACCTGTATTTGAAGATTTATCTGGGTTACGAGAATTTGGGGCCCCTAAATGAATGCGGCTTAACGGCCACCATTTTGAATTATGAGCAAAAGAGCCGCCTCGAATTGCGCGCGTTTCAGCACCATCCCAGCACCATTCCGCCACATTCCCGCTCATATCAAAAAGCCCCAATTCGTTGGGTTTTTCTGACCAACTGGCATGCGTTTGCAACCGAAAAACGCCACATCATCAGGGTTATTACTCCCTGCAAAGTTGTAGCCCGTGGATTCTTTCCCCCCGCCAGCCGCCCATTCCCACTCTTGGCTTGTTGGTAACCTGTAGCCCTTGGCTCCACTCTTCATCCTAACGGAACTAATTTCATTTTTTTCGGGTTCTCCGGATTTAAATGCCTTCCCCTTAAACTGGTAAACAGGCGTAAGACCAAATTCCATCTCGCTTTTAGCGTTGCACCATTTCAGCACATCAAACCAACTCACGCCCGTTACCGGATGTTGGTAGCTCGGGGCATCGCCGACATTTGCTAGATCGTAGCCATTACTTACTGCCCAATCCCTCACTTTCTGCCACTCGCCCCATGTCACTTCGTGTTTTCCAATCTCGAAACTTCTAACTCGTTTCTGACCTGATTTACCCCCATCGACCTGAATAAAGGTTGTTACAACGGCATTTACCGGTTCCTCGACGGCTTTTGAAATCTTCAGAGCGGAGAAAACTGCGAGCAAAAGCGCAAAAACAAATCCCAGCGAACGATGCCGGGATGCAGGACGACGGTAATAGTATGAAGTGCTCATAATGGACTCTAGTTCCTACCTAGGGCGCTCAAAAGATGCAACCGCGAAAAGTGCTGGGGTGTGCACGCCCGCATCGGGCGTTCCGCCCTGTGCCGCGCGGGGCGGCTTGGGACAAATGCAGCCGCAGGGCGTCCCCCGCTGGGCACCCCAGGGAGGCGCGGTCCCCAGGACCAAATCAAAACGCGCCGAAATCTTGAGGGCCCTGCTCCGTGGGGCCGAGGCTGATCAGGAAGAGAAAAGAGCCTTTCTAGTTTCCCGAACTACGGGCCAGACGGAATCCGAGGCATTTATCCCGGAGGTTACATTCGTAGCTGAAGCTGCGGAAAGAGACGGTGCTGACAGCCGCTGCCGCCGAGTTGGCAACCAATACCCATTTGCACTCTGAACTGGCCGGTTTCAGGTCTCGGTCTCCGGTGAAGAACTGGAAAAAGTCGGCCCGGTCATCGAACGGATCGGCGTGGAAGTCGCCGCTGGGAAAGTCCTGAAGCAAGGCGGCATCGCCAAGCTCAGCGTGGTCGGAATCGGCATGCGCTCCCACTCCGGCGTCGCTGCCACTCTTTTCGAATGCCTAGGCAATGGCGGCGTGAACATCCAAATGATCTCCACCTCCGAAATCAAAATCGCCGTCATTCTCGACGAGTCCCAAATCGATCACGCGGCCAAGCTCGCTCACGCGGCCTTTGGGCTCTCCGCCGGCAAGTAGCGAGAATTAGCGGTTGGCGGCCTTTATTTCCCCATCGAAATCCAGTTGGCGACTTCGCCGAACAGCCTGGGGCCTTTATTGATTTCGGTTTCTGTTCCTTTTCCATCCTCGAAAGCGAGGTTTCGGAGGCTGAAGGCACCGTTCTCATGGTCGAAGGTGAGGCCGTCATCTTCGTAGAGTTCAAAGGAACCGGGAGCTTTTCCGTAGTGGCGCACTTCGAGGGTTTGGTCTTTTGCCTCGCGAGTGTTGTTGATGGCTTTTGATAGGAGAGGAATCACGGCGCCATCTTTGACAAAAAGCGGGGTGCGTTCCGGTGAGGAGACTTCGATGGTCGTGCCGTTGCCGACGAATTCGCCGGTGTAGAAATCAAACCAATCTCCTTTGGGGAGACGCACGCTGCGTTTTTTCGAATGCGAACCGTAATACGGGGCCACAAGGATCGAGGGGCCGAACATAAACTGGTCGTTCTGCTCGAGGATGAGCATGCCGCCATCGGCGTAGGGGTTATTGACATCATCCAACTCGGCGGATTTTTCCTCGATCGTGGAGATCATGGACTCGTCCTCGAGAATCATGGCGCGGATGGGAGGGATGCCCTTGCGGTTGTAATCGGCGAAGGTGGTGTAGAGGTAGGGCAGGAGGCGCATCCGGAGGTGGATGACCTCGCGGACTTGGTCGGTGACCTCTGGAAAATCCCAGGGTTTTGTGGCCGAAGCCCACGCGTTGAGCATGGCGACTGGCGAGAAGCAGACGGTTTGGAGGCGGGAGAGCCATTCTGCGGGTGTTTCGGCCGAGCGGACTTCGGGAGTCCAAAGAATCCCACCAAGCGATGCGGCGGAGAGTCCGGTGATGTATTCCGCGTGGTCGTAGGAATCGCTGTAGAGCGTGAATGGCATGCCGGCCGCGGCTCCATTGCTGGAACGAACGAGGGACCAGGTGCGGGTGTTGGCGGGGCGGTAGAGGTCATTCTGAAGCATCTGCTGCCAGAGGAGGCCGTAGGTCTGTCGCATGGATTCAGCCGAAGTGCCGGAAGGAAATACGGCATGTTCGGGCCAAAGCCAGTGGTCATAGCCATCGACCTCATCAATTTTGTAACCGCTCACGCCGATGGCGAGGTGGTCCTCGCGGTGTTGGTCCGTGAGAATTTGGCGGGCTTCGGGCAATACGAGATCGGGCACGATGCCGAGCCAGACCATGTGGGAACCGGAGAGCGGTTCCAGGGCTTTGTGGATTTTTGCGTCGGGGGAGATATAGGGGTTTTCCCAGAGATTGAGACGCACACCGCGATTGAGCATGGCTTGGGTGAAGCCTGCGGGATCAGGGAAGCGGTGCTTTTGCCACTCGAAGGTGCAAGGATACGAGCGCGTCATCCAGCCGGGCTCCAGGCCTAGCACATCGAGGGGCATGTCGTGCTTGGCGAATTCCTCGACTTCCTTAGTCGATTCGGCGGCATCGAAGCTCGCTGGCACGCGATGCCAGAAACCCAAACCCCAAAGCGGAGGCATGGCACCACCGCCGCAAAAGAGGTTGTAGCGCGAGACGATGTCTTGGAGGTTTTCGCCGCTGAAAACAATGACCTCGAGGCCTTGCGCACGGAGGTTGGCTTCGATCGCATTCGCGGGAGGCTGGGCCATCCAAGGCCCGGCCGCTGGCTCCTGAGGAGGGGGATTGCGGTCCACCGGGGCGGGGTTGTTCGACGAATCCTTTCGGTTTCCGACTTGAGCGTGGACTTTGATGAATCGGGCGGTGTTGAAAAAAACTCCGTAGCCCTTGCTGGAAATATAAAACGGCACCGGAGCATGGGTGCGGCCGCCTCCGCGAGACCAGTGGTCGACATTCAGATCAAGGACGCGTCGGCTTTTATTGATTCCGTCGAGTTGCAGGCCGAACCCATAAATCGACTCGTCCTCCTCACAAGGAATACGAACGAGAACCAGGCCGTCATTTTGAAGCGAGGAAACCGGTTCTCCTTGGAAAGGAAATGGAGCTTCGGGAAGGGCATTCAGGGCTTCAAACCGGGGTGGACGGGCGGCAAGGGAGGTGTAGGAAAGTTCTTTTTCCGAATGGCCGATTTTTGTGCGCCACACGCCGGGGGCGAGTTTTTCCCAAGCATCAATGGGATTCATTCCGGCAGGAGTGGGATTTGAAATGGCTGCAATCGTAGGCATGGTGAGTGAGATGGCAGAAACGAGGAGGCGCTTCATTGGACCACCATCTCCAAGGGAGAGAGTCGATCAATCCCATTTTTAAGAATAGAGAATGGGCAATTTGGAGTGGGCCCAAATCCGATAAGCGTTTCGTTTTTACTCCAAGCCACGATCGAAGAGATCGGCTTCGTCCCAGCCCAGAAAATGGCCGAACTCATGGAGCAGCGTCACTCGGACTTCTTCGCGGAAGGCGGCTTCGTCGGCCTCACACATATCCCAGAGGTTGCCGAGCCAGAGAACGATTCGGGGAGGCTGAGGAATGCCCGAGTCAGCGGTCGTGCCACCCTCGAAGACGCCGAGTTGGTCGTCGGCAATGCCATCGTCGAGCGCTTCAGGCGAGGGGAATTCCTCGAGAATCACGGGAACGGCTCGCAAGGTTTCGCGGATTTCGTCGGGAAGGACGGTGAGTGTGGCGAGGAGTTCGTCATCGGCCAATCGTAGAAGGTGGGAAAACGGGGCGTCGATGTCGCCATCAAACTTCATGGCCACCCTCGTAGCAAAAAAACTTGGTCTCCCATCGATCAGTTCGCGGGTATGCGAACGGTTCGGAATCCGGTTTCTGGCGTCCGTTTGTTTGGGTAGTTGAAATCGGAAACGGAAACGGAGCAGTCGAAGGATTGATCTTCAGCCCCGCCACCACGAACGCGGCGGTAGTCCTTGTGGGCATCCCATACCCACTCGCGGGCATTGCCGCTCATGTCGTAAACTCCAAGTTCGTTTGGCAACTTGCCGGCGACGGGTTTTGTTTTTTCTTTCCCGCTGTTGCTTGCAAACCACGCCACGGCGTTGGGGTCATTGGCTCCGCTGTAGGTGTTGCCTTTGGACGAGGCACCGCCACGAGCGGCCCATTCCCACTCGGTCTCGGTGGGGAGGCGGTAACCATTAGCGCCGGGTGCCAGAGAGGGGGCGGATTCGCCGGTTTTGAACACCGCGCCGTCGATGACATAGGCGGGTTGGAGACCTTCGAGTTCGCTGCGGAGGTTGCACCATTTGATGGCATCAAACCAACTGACATTGGTGACCGGGTGGGCGTCATCCGGAGCATTGCCGACCTTGCCGATGTCGTAACCGCGGGCGTCGGCTTGCGTCTGGATTTTTTTCCATTCGGCCAAGGTCACCTCGGTGCGATCGATGACAAACTGGCCGACGGGTTGTTTTCCAAGGGGCGAGGTGATGGGGAGTTCGCCGCCCTTCACCAAGACAGTCGAACCGGTCGGCGCAGGAGCCTCGGCTTGAGGCTGCGGAGTGGGTTGGGCCTCGGGTGTTGGAGCGGGTGTTGGAGAAGGCTCTGGTGTGGGGGTGGGTTCAGGCGTTGGAGTCGGGGTCGGAGTTGGTGCGGGAGTTGGTG
>ERZ889217.191-NODE-191-length-40490-cov-9.066601_pt1 | contig 40490 bp, 45 predicted proteins | sample MGYA00521098_ERZ889217 | MGnify/ENA primary metagenome ERZ889217 (study PRJEB32303, sample SAMEA104408613) | aquatic metagenome | biome: Brackish water; feature: Pelagic; material: water | place: Baltic Sea | collected 2014-06-10T22:04:00 | depth 2,362 m ... | reverse complement strand
AGGTCACTCTTACACTCACGGCATCTCGTGGCAATTCCTATATCGATATTATTGTTGATGGTCAACGAGTTGAAAAGAGTTCAATATTCCAGGGTGATACCAAGAGTTACATAGGCAAGAACGCAATTAGTATTTATCTGAGTAATCCTGCTGGGCTTGATGTGACCTATAACGGCAAGCAACTTGCCCCATTGGGTGCTCAAAATGAAGAGGTTAGACGCACCTTCCGATAACATCACCCCATGTCTCGCACCGTTGCAATTATCACGATGGGGTGCGCACGTAACGAAGTAGATTCAGAAGAGCTAGCAGGGCGTTTAGCAGCCGATGGTTGGACGCTCGTTGACGATGTTGAAAACGCTGAAGTTGCAGTAGTTAATACTTGCGGTTTTATTGAATCAGCCAAGAAAGATTCAGTTGATGCTCTCCTTGAAGCCAATTCCCTCAAAGGCCATGGACTCACGCGTGCTGTTGTGGCTGTGGGATGTATGGCTGAACGCTACGGAAAAGAGCTGGCAGAAGCGCTGCCTGAGGCGGATGCGATTCTTGGATTTGATGATTATCAAGATATCTCTGAGCGTTTGCAATCAATTATTAGCGGTAAAGCGCATACCCCACATGTACCCAGAGATCGTCGTGCACTTCTTCCCATTGCACCAGCTGAGCGAGCTGCAGCGCGCGATGAAAGTTACGCATCGTCATTAGGTGCCGGAGGTTCACTCTTTCGTAAGCGCCTCGGAAACGCACCCTGGGCTCCATTAAAAATAGCATCAGGCTGTGATCGCAGATGTTCATTCTGTGCAATCCCATATTTCCGAGGTTCATTTATATCTCGACGGCCTACTGAGATATTACAAGAAGGCAAGTGGTTGGCTGAAAACGGAGTAAGCGAACTCTTTCTCGTGAGTGAAAATACAACATCTTACGGAAAAGATTTGGGTGATCTCAAGTTGATGGAGAAGATTCTTCACGAATTTGCCGAGATCGAGGGTATCGAACGCGTGCGACTTTCATATCTTCAGCCTGCTGAAATGCGCCCAACGCTTCTGCAGGCAATGATCGAGACAGACAAGGTCGCGCCCTACTTTGATCTCTCATTCCAACATACAAGTCCGACGATATTGCGACGTATGCGCCGCTTTGGTGATTCAGAGAAATTCTTACATCTGATTTCACAAATTCGCGCCCTGTCACCAGAGGCTGGAATCCGTTCCAATTTCATCGTTGGCTTCCCTGGTGAAACAGAGGCTGATTACAATGATCTTGCCGACTTCATTACTACCGCAAAGCTTGATGCCGTTGGTATTTTTGGTTACTCAGATGAAGATAAGACCGAAGCGCTAGATTTATCTGACAAAGTTGAAGAAGAAGTTATTCGCGAACGCGTAGAGTCTCTTTCATCTCTTGCCGACGAAATGGTTTCGATGCGCGCACAGGCTCGCATCGGTGAAACCCTTCGGGTACTTATTGAGGATGCAGAGCTTCAGGAAGGTCGGGCAGCCCATCAAGGCCCAGAAGTCGATGGCACAACATCATTTATCGGCACTGATTTTAAAGTGGGTCAGTATGTGGATGCAGTCGTTATTGATTCGATGGGAGCAGATTTGGTGGCGCAAGCTCGATGAAAGTGCCCAGTTTCATTACTCCCAACACCTTGACTGTAACTCGAATTCTGCTCATTCCATTTGGTGTCTACATGCTCTTCTATGATGGTGGCACCAACACACGTTTTCAGCTTATTTCCTATGCAATCTTCTTTACTTTGGGCATGACAGATATCGTTGATGGCAAATGGGCGCGTCAGGCAAATCGAGTTACAGCGCTGGGTACCTTCTTAGATCCAATAGCTGACAAAGCTCTCATTGGTGCTGCAATGATCTCACTATCAATCCTTGGTCGATTTCCTTGGTGGATAACGGTTTTTATATTGACACGCGAAATTGGAATCACAGTATTTAGAGTTCTTGTCATTAAGGATGGAGTGATTCCTGCAAGTAAAGGCGGGAAGATTAAAACGCTTATGCAGAATTTCGGGGTTGGATTCTTTATTCTTCCACTACCAACATGGCTTGATTGGTTTAAGTATGGATTTATCTCCATTGCCATAATCCTGACAATTACCACTGCCTATGATTACATCAGAGCGTGGCAACGTAGCCGTCATTAGCAAGTAGTCCATGGTAAGACTTGGCATAGCGTACTTTCTAAGTGTAGATTCATAACATGTCCAACAATGCGCAAGCGCAGCTTGTAATTAGCGCACTTCGGAGTAGTAAAGAGACTGTATCCGTTGCAGAGTCTTTAACCGGTGGCGGAGTTGGTTTTAACCTGACACAAGTACCTGGTGCATCTGAAGTCTTTCTTGGTGCAGTCATTGCATATACAGCAGAAGTAAAGATTAATTTCTTACATGTTAATAAAAAGACGATTGAGCAATTTACTGTAGTTAGCGAAGAGGTGGCTCGTGAAATGGCGCAAGGTGCCCTAAAAGCTTTTGGAACCACATGGGCGATCGCCACAACGGGAGTCGCAGGCCCCGGAGAGTTTATGGGCCATCGCGAAGGTACTGTCTGGATAGCGATAGCTGGACCAGTTGAGGAAACTCTGCAATTAACCCTTGATGGTGACCGAGATGGTGTACGTCATGGGGCTATATCCAGCGCAATTGCCACCTTTGCGCGTATCCTTAGCCAACGAGCCGTATAACTACGGCATATATTTTAGAAGGTAGCGATGACACTTTTACGTGAAGCAGTCGGTCACACACTGCGCGATGCTCGCACCTGTCAAGCGCGCACTCTTCGTGATGTGGCTCTCCAAGCTCGAGTCTCACTTGGCTACCTCTCTGAAGTTGAACGAGGACAGAAGGAAGCTTCGTCAGAACTTCTCAATGCTATTTGCGAAGCCCTGGGTCTGACTTTGTCATCAGTGATGAGTGGCGTTTCACGCGAACTCCAATCTCGTGAAAGCGCAAAGCTCTCCGTTGTCGACGCAGCCTAAGTACGCTTTGCAGGGCGGAATCCATCGCCGTACCGAGAGCGCAATTCTTGAAGGTACTAAAAGCCTTATCTCCATGCACGGCATCTCGCATATCACAATGATCGATATCTCGGATGCATCTGAAGTATCACGTGCAACTTTGTATAACCATTATCGTGACAAAAACGCAGTCTTACAGGCGCTTCTTACAAGTGAAGTAGAAGAATTGGTTGAGCGTGCAACGAACGCCGGAACACCGGCAGATACTCTCGAGACCTTATCTTCGTATATTTCAACAGATTCAGCACTTGCTACGATGAGAAAACATGATGCCCAGTTGCTTATTGATGTGATGGTTCATTCTGAGAACCCTCTCTACCTACTTCTTGCGCGTTGTGTTTATGGTGCAACAAAATCTGAGGCAGGTACGGGTCTAGCAATGAGGTGGTTATTGGGTCAAGTCACTCAGCCAATTACTGCAAAACAATCACGTGAGCAGGCAGAGCTTCTCGTTGAGCGCACTCTCTTTTAGCTCCCTAGACATTTATGCGCATCTCTGATCTACGTGAACGCTTAGTACTTTCTTTCGGTGAATCGTGGGCCCCATCGTTTTCGCACGATATAGCAATTAGTGAACTCGGTTCAATGACGGTGAATGAGGCGCTAAACGCGGGCCGCGAAGCCGATGAAATTTGGCGCGCCGTCTGTAAACAATGCCCAAACGAAACCCATCCGTACCGCTACTAAATAGCGATAACCTCAAGCACCCAAGGTTGCTGACCATCTGAAGGCGTCAGCGCGCATGGGTATTTCTCTGACACTATGGCGTAGAGATCTTCAGGAGTTTTTGGCAGCGAGCGCGATTGCAGCAGCCAGCGCGTAATTTCGCCCCGCGTCTTCTTTGACATATGCGTAACAACGGTTCGAACGCCTTCGACAACGGTTGAGACTCGAATCTCAACGGTGATATCTACCGGTGCGTGCCAGACTGTTTTATAGGTAGATGAACGGCAGTCGATGATCAGATCAGTTTTGACTGCATCCAAAATGAGCGCAATAGGCTCGCGCATCGCGACGTTATCAATCTTCGCCTTGTAGCTCTCGATTCGATCAGATGGGCGCACCAGCCCGTACTTTGCCGAGATGATCGCAATGGCTTGGTCGCCGCGTTTTTTTGCAGCAGGGGAGAGGCTGGCCCAATCGAGGGCTTTATAGAGCACGCCTGAATAGACCGCCATCGCCGCCGTGGGCTTGGAGGTCGGGCTCTTCTTCTCAGAGGGCGGCAAGAGGATCAACACGCGACACACCCTACTTGTCAGTGGCTGCTGCTACCTTTCGAACAGATGTTCGGATATCCTTATCCGCATCACACACGTGATGGGTCAGGAAACTGACTGCACAGCCAGAGCGGTGCTCAACCTCCGCCCACAGCGTCTCTATAACGCTCGGGGCCGTCGTAGAGAACTTCCGTACCTTCTGGGCCGAATACCAACGTATGGCGCTCGCCAAACGTTCGAGATGAAATGGAGAAGACAGTGGCTGCTGAAAAATCAAAAGCTGAAGAGAAACAAACATCTGATCGTCAAAAGGCATTAGATACCGCCCTTGCTCAAATCGAACGACAGTTTGGTAAAGGCTCAGTCATGAAGATGTCAGATCGACAAGCACAAGTGATCGAAGTTATTCCAACTGGCTCTGTTGCCCTCGATATCGCACTTGGTATTGGCGGACTCCCACGCGGACGTATCGTTGAAATTTATGGACCTGAATCTTCAGGTAAGACAACACTTACTCTGCATGCTATTGCCAATGCACAGAAGGCTGGCGGTATCTGTGCATTTATTGATGCAGAGCACGCATTCGATGCAGAGTATGCAAAGAAGCTTGGCGTAGATATTGATGCACTTCTTGTTTCACAACCCGATACAGGCGAACAAGCACTTGAAATCATGGATATGTTAATCCGTTCAGGCGCACTTGATCTCGTAGTCGTTGACTCAGTTGCAGCTCTCGTTCCTCGCGCCGAAATTGAGGGCGAGATGGGCGATTCACATATGGGCCTTCAAGCTCGCTTGATGTCACAAGCGCTCCGCAAAATTACAGGTGCGCTCCATCAATCAAAGACAACGGCGATCTTTATTAATCAGCTCCGCGAAAAAATTGGCGTCTTCTTCGGTTCACCAGAGACAACAACAGGTGGAAAGGCTCTTAAGTTCTACGCCTCTGTCCGTCTAGATATCCGTCGTATTGAAACCCTTAAAGATGGCACAGAGTCAGTTGGAAACCGCACACGCGTTAAGGTTGTCAAAAATAAGATGGCCCCACCATTTAAGCAGGCAGAGTTCGACATCATCTACGGTGTTGGAATCTCTCGAGAAGGCTCACTCCTTGATATGGGTGTTGAAATTGGAATCGTTAAGAAATCTGGAGCTTGGTATACCTACGAAGCCGATCAACTTGGTCAAGGTAAAGAGAACTCACGCGCCTTCCTCATCGATAATCCAGATCTTGCCAATGAGATCGAATCTAAGATTCGCGCCAGCTTTGTACCCGTCGAGGTAGATGCGGCAATGATTGCAGAGATCGATGAAGCTACAGCAGAGGTTGATTTCTAATTTCACTGCAATTTGCAAAGGTTTCACGTGGCGAGGGCTCGGACCCTTACGAAGTTGCTCACACAATTGCGCTCAACGCACTTGTCTCGCGGGCAAAGAGTAAGGGCGAGCTTCTCGCTCACCTTAAAACACGTGGCGTCGAAGATGACATTGCACAAGCTGTCATCTTCCGCTTACAAGAGAGTGGGCTTGTTAACGATCGCGAATTTGCAGCCGCCTGGGCTACTTCGCGCCATAACCATAAGAAGCTCTCTAAAAGAATAATCGCCGGCGAACTTCGCCAGAAAGGAGTTCTTCAAGAGCAGATCGATGAAGCGCTCGAAGGAATCGATGATGAATCTGAATATCGAAGCGCCTTTGATTTAGGCTTCAAGAAGTACAACACCATGTCGCGGCTAGCACCCGATGTTCAGATTCGAAGAATTCAATCTCTCTTAGCTCGTAAGGGGTTTAACTTCACGGTCATTTCGCGAGTTCTGCGCGAGCTCGAATTATCAGAACGGTAAGAAATCAATGGGGGTTGTTAAAGGTCACGCTGGTTATTTGGTGAAGCTTGGGGTTTTCTAAGTGGGTTAAGAGTGACTCGAACCCTCGACCCGGTGATTAAAAGTTACTTAACCTGCTTGAGGTGTTCCGTTAAGCGCTCGGCAGTTGCCACGACCGCGGCAGCATGTAAGCGCCCTGGTTGACGTCCTAAGCGTTCAATGGGGCCGCTAATTGAGACGGCGGCTATAACTTTTCCATTGGGACCGCGGACCGGGGCTGATACCGACGCAACTCCAGCTTCGCGTTCTCCCACCGATTGAGCCCATCCTCGTCGACGATCTGCAGCTAAATGGGCGGCCGTATATCGTGCGTTCTTAAGTCCGCGATGAATCTTCTCTGACTCTTCCCAGGCCATTAAAATTTGAGCCGCAGACCCTGCCTGCATAGTTAACGATGAACCAACAGGGACAGAGTCGCGAAGCCCAGAAAGTCTTTCAGCAACTGCAACGCAGATTCGGATATCGCCTTGACGACGATAGAGCTGAGCTGATTCACCTGTTGCATCCCGAAGCGCTGCAAGTGCCGGGGCTGAGGCGGCGATTAAGCGATCTTCTCCGGCGGCGGCTCCTAACTCTGAGGAACGAGGACCTAAGATAAATCGCCCATTGAGATCGCGGGCCACGAGGCGATGAAATTCAAGGGCAACGGCTAAACGGTGAGCGGTAGGGCGAGCGATTCCGGTCGCGGCAACGAGCTCAGCGAGGGAGTGCGGGCCTGATTCAAGGGTTGCAAGGATGCCTACGGCTTTATCTAATACGCCGACTCCGCTATTCTTCTTATCCACAGAATGATATTAGCATCCCATTAGGTGAGATGCAATAGAGAGCTAAGGAGCACGGTTGCTGATGGGTAAAACACTCGCTGAGAAGATTTGGGAAGACCATATCGTTCGTCAGGCAGATGGTGAACCTGACCTGCTCTACATCGATTTACAACTTATCCATGAAGTAACGAGTGCGCAAGCATTCGATGGCTTACGCCTTGCGGCACGAAAGGTACGCCGCCCAGATTTAACAATTGCAACTGAAGATCACAACACACCAACTCTCGATATTTTAAAACCAATTGCAGATCCTGTATCAAGGTTGCAGATTGATACCTTGCGCAACAATGCGAAGGAATTCGGTATTCGAATCCACTCACTCGGAGATGCCGATCAAGGCGTAGTGCACGTCGTGGGACCGCAGCTTGGTATTACACAACCTGGAATGACTATTGTCTGCGGAGATTCACATACATCAACGCACGGCGCATTCGGCGCAATTGCATTTGGTATCGGTACCTCAGAAGTTGAACATGTGCTTGCTACACAGACACTGCCATCAAACCGCCCTAAGACTATGGCGATTAACGTTGAGGGAACGCTAAAAACTGGAGTGACAGCGAAAGACGTTATCCTGGCCATCATTGCTCAGATTGGAACTGGCGGGGGACAGGGATACATCATCGAATACCGCGGTTCAGCTATTCGCGAGCTTTCTATGGAAGGGCGCATGACGGTCTGTAATATGTCTATTGAAGCTGGCGCGCGCGCCGGTCTTATTGCACCCGATCAGAAGACATTCGATTACATCGCCGGCAAGCCTCACGCCCCAGAAGATTTTGCTGAAGCTCAAAGATATTGGCAGACGCTCTTTACCGATAGCGATGCAACCTTTGATCACGAAATCACGTTGGATGCCAATAACCTCGAGCCATTTGTCACCTGGGGAACAAATCCAGGACAGGGATTGCCGCTTAATGCATCAGTACCTAATCCGGCAGATATTGCCGATGTTGAAGAGCGAGGAGCTGCAGAGAGAGCTCTGACATATATGGGGTTAACAGCCGGAACGCCACTGAAAAAGATAGCCATTGACACTGTTTTCTTGGGCTCATGTACCAATGGACGTATCGAAGATTTGCGAGCTGCTGCATCAATTCTTGAAGGAAAGAAGATCGCATCAACACTTCGCATGCTGGTAGTGCCAGGGTCTGAACGCGTTCGTCAGCAAGCGATGAAGGAAGGGCTCGATAAAGTCTTTCTCGATGCAGGAGCTGAGTGGCGTAACGCTGGTTGCTCGATGTGCCTTGGCATGAACCCAGATCAACTAGCAGTTGGTGAACGTGCCGCATCGACATCGAATCGAAATTTTGAAGGGCGCCAAGGTAAAGGTGGACGTACCCACTTGGTAAGTCCACTTGTCGCTGCAGCAACTGCAATTCGCGGAACGCTCTCATCACCAGCAGATTTGTAAGAAGGGGACTAGATTAAAATGGAAAAATTTATCAAGCACACTGGCAGCGGTGTACCGCTTCGTCGCAGCAACGTAGATACAGATCAAATAATCCCCGCTGTCTATCTCAAGCGCGTTACGCGTGACGGCTTCGAAGATGGGCTCTTTTCTGCATGGCGAAGCGATCCGGAATTTGTACTGAATAAAGATGAATACAAGAACGGCACAGTTCTAGTTGCTGGCCCAGAATTTGGAACCGGATCATCGCGCGAGCATGCGGTCTGGGCGCTACAGAATTATGGTTTTAAAGCAGTTATCTCTAGCCGCTTTGCAGATATCTTCCGCGGCAATTCATTAAAGGGTGGACTTCTGACCGTCATTCTTCCTCAAGAATCTGTTGAAGCCATCTGGCAGGCAATCGAGAGAGATCCGAGCACTTCAATTACCGTCGACCTTGAATCTCGTACCGTTTCATACACGGATGTCACTCTGCCTTTTGAACTTGATAACTACACCCGTTGGCGTTTGATGGAAGGCCTCGATGACATCGGTTTAACGCTGAAACACACTGCTTCCATCGATGCTTTCGAGGCAAAGCGCGAAAGTTACAAGCCAACTACCTTGCCTATTCGCATATAGAGGGTTAAAAGTGAGCGTATTTTGCTTACTTTCCGACCGGGGTGAGTCAAAACTGTGGAAGTCTCAACTTCAGAATGAGAGTTTTTTACGCATAAAAAGTGCTATTTCTTGAAAATATTTGATTGCGACACGCGCACTCGAATAACGCAATCATCCCATAGTTAGGTTTAAGTTTTACTTCAGTTAAGCATGAGCTTAATTATTTACGCGTAAAACTTCCACATTAAGGGGAATAGAATGAATAAGGCCCAGTTCATCGCTGCGTTGGCCCCACATTTCAATGGCAGCAAGAAAGAAGCAGCACACGCTATAGATATCGTTTTTGACACGATTACACGAAACATGTCAGCTGGAAACGATGTCATGATAAATGATTTCGGTAAGTTTAAGAAGGTTGATCGCAAGGCACGCATGGGACGTAACCCATTCACCGGCGAGACAATCAAGATCAAAGCTTCAAAGAAGGCTCGCTTTCTTCCTGCAAAGGCTCTTAAGGAAATTGTTGCTGGCGATCGTAAGCTCGGTCCTGCTCCAAAGCCAGAAGTTAAGCCTGCTCCAAAGGCAGCTAAGCCAGTAGCTAAGAAGGCAGCTAAGAAAGCTCCTGCAAAGAAGAAGGCAGCTAAGAAGGTTGTAAAGAAGGCAGCTAAGAAAGCTCCTGCAAAGAAGAAGGCAGCTAAGAAAGCTCCTGCAAAGAAGAAGAAGTAAACCTTCAACTTTTTTAGAAACTGAGGTCGCACTATGTGCGGCCTCAGTTTTTTTATCGCTAGGATTTCTTATATGAAGCAGTTCAAGGTTCGATATGAGCCACCTCGGGGTAATCCGCTAGGTACCAACCTCACCTTTAAAATCTGCGCAAATATTGTTATCCCAATTTTCAATCTCTTTATGAGTCGAGATTGGAAGGGCGCAGAAAATATCCCAACCCACGGTCGAGTAATAGTTGCCAGTAACCATATGTCTTATTTAGATGTCTTGGTATTTACACAATTCCTCTACCGCAATGGTCGCGCTCCTCGCTATCTTGGAAAGTCGGGAGTTTTCTCGACTCCGGTAATTGGCAAGATTTTATTGGCTGCGGGCCAAGTGCCAGTAGAACGCGAAGGAAGTGATGCCAAGAAGGCGGTAGATCATGCCAAGATTATTTTGGAGCAAGGTCATATGCTGGGTGTTTATCCGGAAGGTACCTTGACGCGGGATCCTGATATGTGGCCAATGCTGGCAAAGACTGGGTGTGCTCGTCTCGCGCTGACAACAAATACAGATGTAATTCCGATAGCTCAATGGGGTTCCCAATTAGTAGTCCCTAATTACACAAAAAAACTTGCTCTCTTTCCACGGAAGACAATAATTATTCGTGTGGGTAAGCCGGTGGATTTATCCCGGTGGTATGGCAAGGGAGAAGATCAGCAGGCGCTTGTTGAAGCTACAGCTGCAATCATGCGTGCAATCACCGATTTACTTGAAGAAATTCGTGGCCAGAGGAGACCTGAAGTAATCTTTGACCCTCATACATCAGATCTCCCGCGCACAGGAAATTTCAAGAAGAAGAGAGCATGAGCAAAGTAACGGTTTTCGGAGCAGGCGCATGGGGTTGCACAATGGCGCAGGTATTAAGTGATGCCGGAAACGAAGTCGTTTTATGGGGCCGTAGCCCTGACGTAATTGATGAAATCAATAGCAAACATACAAATGAAAAATATTTAGCTAGCCATGTACTGCCTTCAAGCATTTCTGCCACAACCGATTTAGATCAGGCTTTTTCATTCTCTAATACTTATGTTTTAGCCATTCCTGCCCAACAACTACGCACTACCTTGCAAAGTTGGAAGAATCACTTCAAATCTGATTGCACAATCATCAGTACTCTTAAAGGAATTGAGATCAGCTCTCAAATGCGCATGACTGAAGTGATCTTCGAAGTCTTGGGTAACTATAAAGTTGCGATTATTACAGGTCCTAACTTGGCTGATGAGCTGGTGCTGCGACAACCTGCTGGAGCGGTGGCTGCGGCATCATCCCAAGAACTCTCTGAAGAAGTCCGCGCACTCTTTGCAAATTCCTACTATCGTGTCTACACATCAGTTGATGTACTGGGATGTGAGTTAGCCGGTGCAATCAAGAGCGTGATTGCTCTCGCTGTCGGAATTTCAATCGGCATGGGTTATGGCGAAAATACCCAAGCGATGTTGATTACTCGCGGCCTCAATGAGGTCGCTCGACTATGTGCTGCCCATGGCGCAGACCCACTCTCTGCAGCAGGTTTGGCGGGAATGGGTGACCTTGTTGCTAGTTGCGGTTCTCCACTCTCGCGCAATCGCACATTTGGTGAAGTCCTAGGTCGAACAGGTTCAATGAGCCAAGCCCGCGAACATGTAGCAAAAACTGTCGAAGGTGTCGCCTCGGCCAGCGCAGTTGCTGAGATTGCCCATCGCGTAGGTATTGAAGTGCCTGTCATTGAGGCAGTTGGAGATATTGTGAGTGAACAATTGACCCCAGAGGCAGCTCTTCAGAGGCTGATGGAGATCACCACTAAGGCTGAAAACTTTATTCGATGAAGCGCGTAGCAATTTTATGCGGGGGACCAGGTAGCGAACACGAGATTTCATGTCTGTCTGCAGATGGCGTGCTTTCAGCTATTGATCGCTCTGAATATGAAACGATCTTGATTGGCATTACGCGTGAAGGTACGTGGATGGCTTTACCTTTGGATTACTCATTGTCTATTGAAGGCCGAACTCTTCCATCGGTTACCGGAAATTTTCCTGAAGTAACTCGAGGAGAAAGTGGACTATCCATAGACGGTGACGTGCTTGCTCTCGACGTGATTTTTCCTGTTCTCCACGGTACATATGGGGAAGATGGACAACTCCAAAGCGATCTCGACCAAATTGGAATTGCGTATGTGGGAAGCGGAGCAGTTGCCTCTGAGCTTGCGATGGATAAGGCTGAGGCAAAATCCTTCTTTGCAAAAGCAGGCATTGCGATTGCACCAGGAATTGCTGTCACTGAAGCTCAGTGGAAGCGTGAACCTGAAGCTGTTACTGAATCAATTTCGACTCTCGGGATGCCGCTCTTTGTAAAAGCTTCTCGCGGTGGATCAAGCCGGGGGACAGTAAAGGTCAAGGATGCAAGTGCCTTTGCATCGGCTATGGAAGAAGCGCTCTCATTTGATTCTAAAGTGTTGATTGAAAGCGCCATTGATGGAGCTGAGGTCGAATGTGCAGTTCTAGAAATCGAAGGCAATGCGCAGGCATCCATTCCTGGAAAAGTCTGGATTGATCCGCAATACGAGTTTTACGACTATCAAGCCAAATATCTGGATGGCGCAACACGAATTGATATTCCTGCGCCTTTTAACAATGAGATTATTGAAAAGATTCGAAGCTACGCACTCATCGCATTTAAGGCGATTGGGGCAAAGGGTTTAGCGCGTGTTGACTTCTTTGTGACTCAGGGCGGAGAAATCATTATCAATGAGATCAATACGATGCCAGGATTTACCAGAACTTCGGCGTATCCAAAGATGTGGCAAGCAACAGGTATCGGATATTCAGAGGTAATTACCCACTTATTGCAAAGTGCCTCGCAGCGTTAATTAGTAACGGGGCAAGTCAGCGTGCGAGTAATTCCTGGCACTGCCTGTACCTTCGTCAAAACAGCATGACCGAATTCCTCCATCGATGGAGCTTCTGCACGCATGATGACATCGTAAGGACCCGTGACTCCTTCGGCCAAAGTAACTCCAGGAATGGATCTAATTGCAGTTGCAACGGATGATGCTTTGCCAACCTCTGTCTGAATCAATATGTAGGCCTGAATGGTCATAGAGAAATCCCTTCGCTTCGCCCTAACGCTATCTCATGTCCTAGGCTTATGGCTATGGGATTTCATGAGAGCGAAGTAATTGCTCTGTTGCAGAAAGTATTTGCAACAACAGATTCCAGCATACGAGTTGGTATCGGCGACGATGCAGCCGTTGTTGCAACTGGCCCCGAAAGCGTGCTGACTTCGGATATGGCCGTTCAAGATGTTCACTTTAAACTCGAATGGTCTTCAGCCTTTGATATTGGACGAAAGATAACGGCTGCAAATATTGCCGATGTGCTTTCAATGTGCGCCAGATGCCAGTATCTGACTGCAGCCGTCACATTAACCGGCAGTGAAACTCTGCAGTGGATCGAAAATTTGGCTCACGGCATGAAACATGAAGCAGCGTTAGCCGGGGCTCACATTGTCGGCGGAGATATTGCCCGCGGGGAGCAAATAGTTATTTCGATGACAGCAATTGGTAACACGGTCAAACCAATTCTGCGAAACGGAGCCACAGTCGGAGATGACATCTTTATCTCATCTCTAACTGGTTGGTCTGCTGCAGGACTTGCGCTATTAAGCGATGAAATTTCAATTAACTCAAGCGCGTCCGATAAAGCCTTATCTGAATTTTCAGCCCCCACTTTGGATTACGACATAGATTTTTCAAGCGCCACATCGATGGCAGATGTGAGTGATTCCATTCTCATCCAAGCAGGTCAGATTGCCAGCGCATCGGGAGTGGCTATGAGCTTTGAACCTGAGCTTTGTACATCATCGCAAGAATTTGTAGAACTTTCCGCCCTTGCCGATGAAGTAAAGGTGGATGTTTTCCAGTGGATCTTTGCAGGAGGAGAAGACCATGTATTGCTCGCTACTGGCCGCAATCTTCCTGGCATCAAGATTGGTAGCGTGACTGCAGGATCAGGAGTACTCGGTATAGATAAAAAAATGGCCCCAGTTTCCTGGAGCCATTTCTAACAAAGTAAAAAATTTAACGAACTACTTTTCCAGCCTTAAGGCATGATGTGCAGACATTCTGACGCTTTGTTGCACCTGCAACAATTGTCTTTACGCGTTGGATATTTGGATTCCAGCGACGACGTGTCTTCACCTGTGAGTGTGAAACGTTATTTCCAAAGCTTGGACCCTTGCCACAGATGTCGCATGAAGATGCCATGTCGGTACTCCTTCTAGATTGCAAATTCCTTAGATCTAAAGAATTTCTCGTTCCCGTAAGGAACAGGGCGAAAGGGTATCAAGAGGGGGTGGGGTAGAGCGAATCCGCCTCAAAGACGCCGTACTTAGGCTCGAATCATCGCTTTGCACGAGAGAATACAGCCATGGCCACTTTAGACTCGAAACTCGTTGGAGTTCTAGGGGACCGAACAACCAAAGTTCTCCGTGACCTTTACGGGTATATGACGATTGGTGATCTTTTACACCATTACCCTCGACGTTATTTAGTACGGGGTGAGCTCTCGGATATTGCTGAGCTACAAGAAGGCGATGAAGTAACAATCCTTGCTGAGGTATTCAGCTCATCAAATAGAAGGCTTCATGCTCGCAAAGGAAGCATTCTCGAAGTAATAGTCACTGATGGTTCAGCAAAACTTTCTCTTACCTTCTTCAACCAAGCCTGGCGCGAGAAGGATCTTCACATTGGTAGGCAGGCGCTTTTTGCGGGCAAAGTCGGAGTCTTTAACGGTAAACGCCAGCTTGCACACCCGGATTACGAATTAATTCCTGATGGCAATGACGTCGATGCAGCAATTGATGGTTTTGCAGGTAAGTACCTACCGATGTATCCAGCGAGTGCAAAAATGCCGTCGTGGAAGATTGCTCAATGCATAAAACTTGCAATCGATGCACTCGATGAAATTCCAGATTTTCTTCCAGACTCCATCCGTGAAGAACATGGCTACCCGAGCCTGCATCAAGCGCTTGTGCAGCTACATAGCCCTGTTGATTTAGAATCTGCAGAAAAGGCACGTCAACGTCTTACCTTTGATGAAGCGTTTTTACTGCAATTGCTTCTGTTAACACGGCGCAAGGAGCTTAAAAATCTCGATGCAGTAGCTCGCCCAGCACGTACTGGTGGCCTTCTCGAAGCTTTTGATGCCACGCTGCCATTTGAACTGACAGCGGGGCAAAGGAGCGTGGCTGCAGAAATTCAAAGCGATTTAGCCGAGCCCCACCCAATGCACCGATTGTTGCAAGGTGAAGTTGGTTCAGGAAAAACTGTTGTAGCCCTTCGAGCGATGCTGACTGTGATAGATAATGGAGGTCAGGCAGCGCTCCTTGCTCCAACTGAAGTACTTGCAGCTCAACACGTGCGAACATTTGAAAAACTATTGGGCGATTTGGGCCAAGGCGGAATGCTGGGAAGTTCTGAAACATCCACTCAAGTGACGCTGATTACGGGTTCTCAAAGCGCTGCCCAGCGAAAGGATGCACTTGCACTTGCCGCTTCAGGAAACGCCGGAATAGTAATTGGAACACATGCGCTCTTGGGTGAAAGCGTGGAATTCAGCGATCTTGGTCTTATCGTTGTCGATGAACAACATCGCTTTGGAGTTGAGCAACGAGATTCGCTGAAAGCTAAGGCACAAAATCCGCCGCATTTACTCGTGATGACAGCAACACCAATTCCCCGAACCGTGGCAATGACTGTCTTCGGAGATCTTGATGTATCAACACTTCGTGAACTTCCGCTAGGCCGCCAACCAATTACGACACATGTTATTCCAGTTCTTGAAAAACCCACATTTCTTGAACGAGCTTGGACTCGAATTAGAGAGGAAGTCTCTCAGGGGCATCAGGCCTATATCGTGGCACCGCGCATCGCAGCAGGAACATCAGAAGATGCCGATATGGATTTCTTAATGGGCGAGAATTCCTCAGAGATTACATCGGTTGAAGTACTGGGCCCTGAACTTTCATCTGGAGCACTGCAAGGAGTAAAGGTCGCCCCACTTCACGGGCGCCAAAGCACTGAGCTAAAAGATGCCACGATGCGAGCTTTTACAGCCCATGAGATTGATGTTTTGATCTCAACAACAGTTATTGAAGTAGGTGTGGATGTACCCAATGCAACGGTGATGGTGATTATGGATGCAGATCGTTTTGGAGTTTCGCAGCTTCACCAGTTGCGCGGTCGTGTTGGTCGAGGAACTTCGCCTGGTCTCTGCCTTTTAGTGACAAGTGCGCCTCTTGAATCTCCAGCACGCGCACGCCTGGATGCAGTTGCTGGCACCGTAGATGGATTTGAACTTTCTCGAATAGATCTTGAGCAACGACGCGAAGGGGATGTTCTCGGAGCTAGCCAATCAGGATCGCGTTCGCATCTTCGACTATTGCGTGTCTTACGCGATGAATCGATGATTGAGCAGGCGCGAATAGATGCATCTACAATTCTAGACTCAGGTCTTTCACAATTCCCACTATTGGCAATAGAGCTCGCACAGATCCAAGCAGATGCTGCGGCCGAATATATAGATAAGGCGTAATTAGAAATGCGAATCATTGCAGGAATAGCCAAGGGAAGAACCATCGATGCTGTTGCGTCTTCTACTCGCCCGACATCTGATCGCGCGCGTGAAGCGCTCTTTTCTACTCTCGCTTCCGAGTTCGGTGAGTTTGAAGGGCTTCACGTTCTTGATCTCTATGCAGGCACGGGTGCCATTGCCTTGGAAGCGCTCTCACGTGGAGCATCGATTGTGCATGTGGTAGAAAAAGATGAGAGCGCGGCTCGTGCAATCGCCAGCAATTTCGACAATATTAAGAGTGCACAATTTCCCGGAACTTTCCAGCTCTACGCGATGGGCGTGCATCGTTTTCTGCAAGATAAAGCACAGCACCGATACCACTTCATCTATATAGACCCTCCGTACGATGTTGAAGATCTAGATGTGATTGAAACACTTATTCAACTACGGGATGGAGATTTTCTACATCCTCAAGCGCTGATTGCCGTTGAACGTAATAGCCGTGTGAAGGAAATTTCATGGCCAGATGGATTAGAAGAAGTGCGTGTAAAGAAATACGGGCAAGCCACTATTTTCTATGGAGTCCCCACGCTTGAAGATGGCGAAAATGGATAACCGCCCGATTCATTGCTAGCGTCTGCACTATGAAACGCGCTGTGTGCCCTGGATCCTTTGATCCAATCACTTTTGGCCACCTCGATATTATTGAGCGCGCAAGTGGTCAGTTTGATGAAGTCATCGTTGCGGTATTTGTAAATAGAAGTAAGTCTGGCTTATTTTCAGTTGAAGATCGCATCGAGATGATTACTGAAAATGTAAGAAAGTTTTCTAACGTACGAGTAGATTCAGGTAGCGGGCTTCTTGTTGAATATTGCAAGAAGAATGGCGTACAGACAATTGTCAAAGGTCTGCGCGCTGTTACCGACTTCGACTACGAACTTCAGATGGCCCAAGTTCATATTCAAGCATCAGGAGTAGAAACTATGTTTATGGCTACATCTCCTACGCACTCATTTCTCTCTTCATCCATTGTGAAAGAACTCGCCTCTTACGGTGGCGATGTATCCTCGATGGTCCCATCTAATGTCAATGCAGCGCTAAAAGCCCGAGCGGGAGAACCGAAATGACCATGGATTCAGTAGAGAAGCTCACTACAGCAGTAACGATTGTCGAAGAAGCTCGCGGAGTTCCGCTATCTGCCTCATGCGTTGTGCATCGAGGCGAGATGCTTGAAGTTTTAGAGGGAGCTCGCGAGGCGCTGCCTAATGACTTAGCTCAAGCCCAGGCAATTATCTTTGATCGAGATCGTATTATCGAAGATGGTCGCTCAAGTGCTGAATCTATGATCGCAACAGCGCGTGAAGATGTTGCTCGAATGGTGGAGCAGACCTCTATCGTGCAGGCGGCGCGTGATGAGGCTCAGCGCATTCTTGATGAAGCTCGAGATGTTGCCGAAGACGAGCGCCGAGAAGTTGAATCCTATATAGATGGCCGGTTAGCGACCCTTGAGGTTATTCTCAATAAGACCATGGATGCTGTGGCTCGTGGACGAGAACGTCTTGAAGGTGCTGACGATAATGATGTTTTATCGCAACTTAATTCTGATGACTAGCTCAATACATGGTTAAGAATTCCAACCCATTCTTGCTCAATACTCACGAACTTCCTCGACGTGCGGGGGAGTTAAAGGAGTACGAGCTCGACATTCAGACCTACGTGCGTATCGGTGTTCCGCTCATAGCAGTTCCCGAAGGCGATCTCATTGAAGTTGATGCGCGACTTGAATCTGTAGCTCAGGGAGTTCTTCTGAGCGCAGAAATTTTTGCCGTTGCAAAGGGTGAATGCATTCGATGTCTTGATCCTGTTGAACTTGAGATTGAGCGCATGATTCAAGAGCTATATCGCTATGAACCAACCAATGAAAAGGGTCGCAAGAAGAAGCGCGAAGAGGAAGATGTAGATCTCGAGGCTGAGGATGAACTGCAGATGGAGGGGGATGTTCTCAACCTTGAGATTCCCATCATCGACGCCATTATTTTGGCCCTTCCAGTCAATCCACTCTGCTCAACTGACTGCCGAGGGCTATGTCCTGAGTGCGGGGAGAAGTGGGCAAATCTGCCTGAAGGCCACCTCCATGAAGTTATCGATGCCCGCTGGTCTGGCCTAGAGGAGCTCGATTTTGGCAATCTCGAGAAATAAGCGATACTTACCCCTATCGCAGCAGCAAATCTAGTTTTGTAGCTCCAAGATTAAGGACGATTACCGTGCCAGTACCAAAGCGAAAAATGTCTCGTTCAAAGACACGTTCACGTCGTAGCATGTGGAAGACAACTGCTGCAGCAATTTCAACGTGCCAGCAATGCCAGCAACCAAAGCTCAACCACGTAGCATGCCCAACATGCGGTACCTATAACCGCCGTCAGGTTCTCGAGGTCTGATCTGTTCTCTACATTGCTCGAGCAACTTGGGGTAGAACTTTCTCCCGAAGTGCTTGAGCTAGCTTTTACCCATCGGTCTTATGCATACGAGACTGGAATTACAACCACCAACGAGCGCCTTGAATTTTTAGGTGACTCAGTTCTTGGGTTGATCGTCACTGATGAGCTTTATCTGAAGTATCCAGATCTCGATGAAAGTCGTCTATCTCCGCTTCGGTCAGGTATTGTCAATATGCGCGCGCTCGCAGATATTGCTCGAACACTCGAATTAGGAAAATATATTCGATTAGGTAAAGGCGAAGAGGTAACTAATGGAGGAGATAAAAATTCACTGCTGGCCGATGCGCTAGAAGCCCTTATCGGCGCTATCTATTTAGAGCTTGGTTTCCACAAGACGACTGAAGTTGTGAATGTATTAATTAAAGAGACCCTTGAAAACGCTATGGCTAAAGGTGCTGGCCTTGATGGAAAAACTGCCCTACAAGAGTTAGTTGCTGCACAAGGAAAAGGTTCACTCGAATATGTCGTCTCGGAAACTGGACCAGATCACGATAAAAGTTTTACAGCCGTTGCAATGGTTGCGGGAAACGCTGTTGCGGAAGGTCTTGGAAAGAGTAAGCGCGAGGCAGAGCAATCAGCAGCGCGAACTGCTTTTGATCTTCTCTCTGAATAGCAAACCCTCAAGTTCAACTTGAACTGAGTCGCTTTTATCCCAATGGCGTGCGTAACGGTAGGTTTACCGAGTGTATTTGAAGAGTTTAACCCTTAAAGGATTTAAGTCCTTTGCATCATCGACCACTCTTCGCCTCGAACCTGGAATAACCTGCGTGGTTGGCCCCAACGGATCAGGTAAATCAAATGTCGTTGACGCACTCACCTGGGTTATGGGCGAACAAGGTGCAAAATCTTTACGTGGCGGAAAGATGGAAGATGTTATCTTCGCAGGAACATCTGGTCGTGCACCTCTTGGACGCGCAGAAGTTGCGGTCACTATTGATAATACTGATGGAGCACTACCGATTGAATACACAGAAGTAACAATTTCAAGAATTCTTTTCCGTAATGGTCAGAGCGAATACCAGATCAATGGTGAAGCATCACGTCTTCTTGATATTCAAGAACTGTTAAGCGACTCAGGCATTGGCCGAGAAATGCACGTCATTGTTGGTCAAGGTCAGCTCGATGCAATTTTGATGGCAACTCCTGAAGAACGTCGCGGCTTTATCGAAGAAGCAGCGGGCGTGCTCAAGCATCGTAAACGTAAAGAGAAAGCCCTACGTAAACTCGATTCGATGCAGGCAAACCTTGCTCGTATTAATGACCTCACCGTTGAACTTCGTAGACAGCTGCGTCCTCTTGGTAAGCAGGCAGAGGTAGCGAAGAAGGCAGCCACAATTCAAGCCGATCTACGCGATGCCAAACTTCGCCTCTTGGCAGATGATTACATCTCACTCTCCAAGACTCTTGATGCTGAAGTGGCAGATGAGAATGCGTTGCGTGAACGCAGAGGCTTAGTTGAAGCAGAGCTGGATAAAGTTCGTCGACGTGAAGAAGAGCTTGATGCCCAATCTGCCTTTGAAAGTCCGCTTCTTGTTAAAGCACAAGAAAATTTCTATTCGCTAAGCGCCCTTCGCGAAAAATTCAGAGGCACGCAATCACTTGCACAAGAGCGCTCTCGATTCCTTGCAGAAGAAGCTGAAGAAGCTCGCAGCGCAGGACGAGATCCTGATGCACTTGATCAAGAGGCACTCGCACTTCGAAGCGAAGAATCACAATTACGTGATGGTGTAATTGCCGCGCAGATCGCCCTTACAAGTGCCACGACTGCACTTATCCAGTCGGAGAAATCACTGAAAGCCGAAGAAGACACTATTGCTGCCGCAATGCGAGCAATTGCGGATCAGCGTGAAGGCACCGCTCGTCAAGAAGGTCATATTAAATCTTTAGCAGCTCGACTCGAAGCAATAACTGAGGAAATTTCTCGATTGGCAGCGGCTCGCAGTGAAGCGCAATCCCGCTTGAATGTGGCAAAGAGTGATTACTCCACATTTGAAATGGAGATTGGTAACGCAGATACTGGCGAGCAAGGCTTGGACTCTGAGTTTGAGGGAGCTAAGAATTCACTCGATGCTGCAAAGAAAGTTCATGCAGATTTAATTGATGTAGAACGTGCCGCCGATCGCGATCGTAATTCGACTGAGTCAAAACTAGAGGCGATGCGCCTTACCTCAGAGTCACGCGATGGGGCCGCAGCTCTTATTAACAATTCTCGTGGAATTCATATTCTTGGAAGTATCGCCTCATTAATTGAGATTGATTCCGGATGGGAGGCAGCAACGGCAGCAGCTCTTGGTTCCCTTGCCGATGCCGTCGTTGTAAAAGATTTATCCTCTGCAGTAAGTGCCCTCACGACATTAAGAAGTGAGAATCTTGGCCAGGCAGATGTCTTGGTTTATGAACCTGGTGCACGCAACTCGACTCAACTGCCAAGCGGACTGACTCCATTGTTAAACCACCTGCGCTCTTCTCAGATTTCTGAACTTTTAGCTTCACTTCTTGCAACCACGGCCGTGGCCGACAATGCACGTAGCGCAGAGGCAATTCTTCGCCTACATCCATCTGTCATTGTGGTGACTCGCGATGGAGACGTTATTACTTCTCATCGAGCACGCGGCGGTTCGCAATCATCAACATCCCTTATCGAAATCAGGGCGCTTGTTGAAGATCTTGCAAAGAAACTTGAAGACCTAAACCACAATTGTGATCGCCTGAAATTTGAAATATCAACTGCTGCTACAGAAGTAGAGTCGAAGCAAGCAGCCTTTGATGCTGCGTTAGGTAAGCTCAATGAATCCGATGCACGTATTGCAGCGCTCACTGAACAGCTAGCCGTCTCTGGACAAAATATGAAATCAGCATCTGCTGAGGTTGATCGATTAACAGTTGCAATAAACGAAGCATCCGCTGCAAAATCGCGCGACGAAAACGAACTTTCCATAGCAACAAACCAGATGAGTAGCCACGGTGAAATTGCAGAACCTGATCATGCGCGTGCTGAAACCCTTCGCAACGATCTCTCTAATGCTCGCACCACTGAAGTTGAGGCGCGTCTTGCAGTGCGCACATCTGAAGAACGAGTTGCTTCGATCGCGGCCCGTGCGCTAGCCCTCGAAGAGTCTGCGCAGGCAGAGCGCGAAGCATCTGCACGGGCAGTTTCTCGCCGCGGGGCTCGTGCGCGCGGAGCGGTAATCTCACAGGCGATAGCCGAAGCTGCATATGAGGCGCTGATTAATATCGAACGTTCGATTGCAAAGGCACAGAGTGAGAGATCTCGACTTGAATTAAACCGTACTAATCGCGAAGGTGAGACTCTGACAGTTAGATCACGCAATCGTGAATTAACCCAAGAGCTAGATGCTCTGACTTCAAGTGTTCATCGTGATGAAATAGCGCGAGCAGAACAACGGATGCGCGTTGAAGTTTTAGAGAACAAGGCCGTTGAAGAGCTCGGAATAGATATTCCTACCTTGATTGCAGAGTACGGGCCAGATATGGATGTTCCAACCTTTATTGAGACAAATTCTGGCGAAATTGTGGCTACCGAACTCATTCCTTACCGTCGCGATCAGCAGGAGAAGCGATTGGCAGCAACTGAACGTTCTCTTACACTTCTAGGAAAGATTAATCCTCTAGCTCTTGAAGAATTTAACGCTTTAGAAGAGCGACTTAAGTTCTTAGCTGAACAGCTTGAAGATCTCAAGCGAACCAAGAAAGATCTGCTCGACATCATTAAGGAAGTAGATGATCGCGTTCAGAAGATTTTCATGGAAGCTTACGAAGAAGTTGCCGAGCACTTTACAGATATCTTCTCGCGACTCTTCCCTGGTGGAGACGGTCGCCTCTTCCTTACAAATCCAGATGATTTACTTAATACTGGCGTCGATGTTGAAGCGCGACCTCCTGGAAAGCGGGTTAAACGCCTATCCCTCCTTTCCGGTGGCGAAAAATCGCTGACTGCTGTGGCCATGTTGGTAGCTATTTTTAAAGCTCGCCCAAGTCCTTTCTATGTTCTAGATGAAGTTGAAGCATCACTTGATGATGTGAACCTCGGTCGTCTCCTAACTATCTTTGAAGAGCTCCGTGAAAGTTCTCAGTTAATTATCATTACTCACCAGAAGCGCACCATGGAAATAGCGGATGCTCTCTACGGAGTAACAATGCGTGGTGATGGCGTCACAGAAGTTATTTCACAGCGCTTGCGTGAATCTGAAACTGCATAATTCTTGCTGGCAGCGATGGGTCTCTTTAATCGTTTTCTCGCAAAGGTACGAGGAATTTCTAGCGCCTCAGAGCTTGATTGGTCTGAGATTGAGAAAGAACTCCTCGGTTCAGATTTAGGACCCACGCTTGTTTCAGAACTCATTGTCGCGGCAAAGAGGATGCCTGGCGGTGGAGCAGAGGCAGCGATAAAAGAGATTTTGAAATCTAAGTTGAGCACTCATTCAAGATCGCTTGCTCATTCTGAAGGAACCTGCGTAGTGATGGTTGTTGGTGTCAATGGAACCGGTAAAACAACATCTGTAGCTAAATTAGCAACTCTCCTTACATCGCAAGGCAAGAGCGTGATGCTTGCCGCGGGGGATACCTTCAGAGCAGCCGCAGTTGAACAATTGGCTACATGGGGTGAACGTATCGGCGTTACAACTATTTCAGGAAAAAGTGGCGCCGAACCCGCTTCCGTGGCATTCGATAGCGTTCAGCGCGCACTCGAACTCAGAAGTGATTACCTGATTGTTGATACAGCAGGTCGTTTACATAATAAGAGTGCCCTGATGGATGAACTTGGTAAGGTCAAACGCGTCATTGAAAAAAGTGCACCGCTTTCTGAAGTGCTTTTAGTAATCGATGCAACTACCGGTCAAAATGGATTAGTGCAGGCGAAAATATTTGGCGAATCTGTAGAAGTTACAGGGCTCATACTCACAAAGCTCGATGGCAGCGCTCGGGGAGGAATTGCCCTGGCAATTGAAGCATCCCTTGGAATCCCTATTAAATTTATCGGTACTGGCGAGAGCGCCTCAGATTTCGAGCCTTTTGACCCTGATTCTTATATTGAGGGCCTCCTGGCGTAACGCACTCGTAACATAAAAACCCATTTTGTGACCTTTCCTTAACCTGCCAATTGAGTACCTGTAACGAGGCTAAGCCATCTTTGGGCCATCTCAACGACGAGCAGATTTTTTATCGACAAGAGGTTACAGATATGGAAGAAGTAGTTCTTAATACTGGTGATACTGCCTGGATGATTATCAGTGCAGGCTTGGTCACTTTGATGATCCCTGGCTTGGCACTCTTCTACGGCGGAATGGTTCGCGTAAAGAGCGTTCTTAATATGATGATGATGTCATTTGGTGCACTAGCAATTGTATTTACTCTCTGGATTGCTTTTGGATTCTCAATGGTCTTTGGTGATTCTATTGGAGGTAAAGGGCTCATCGGAGATGTTACTCAATTCATTTTCCTCAAAGGACTTGATAATCCAACAGCTCTCATCGGAACCATTCCAGCAGCGGTCTTTATTGCATTCCAAGGAATCTTTGCAGCAATCACAGTTGCGCTCATCTCTGGCTCAATTGCAGATCGCGCAAAGTTTGGTGCATGGATGGTTTTCGCTGGAATCTGGGCAACTATCGTCTATTTCCCAGTCGCGCACTGGGTATTTGCATTCGATGATTTTGTAGCTGCAACAGGCGGATGGATTGCAAATGATTTAGGGGCAATTGACTTTGCGGGCGGAACTGCAGTCCACATCAATGCAGGTGCAGCCGGCTTAGCTCTCTCGATAATTCTTGGAAAGCGTATCGGCTTTGGAAAGTCTCCGATGAGACCTCACAACTTACCTTTGGTGATGTTAGGCGCTGCACTTCTATGGTTTGGATGGTTTGGCTTTAATGCAGGCTCAGCAGTTGCCTCTAATGGAACTGCAGGGCTTGCTCTACTCAATACAATTGCTGCAACGGTTGCCGCTGTTCTTGCATGGCTGCTCGTTGAAAAAATTCGAGATGGACATGCAACTAGTTTGGGCGCAGCATCTGGAGTAGTTGCAGGACTTGTCGCGATCACACCAGCATGTGCATCCGTTTCAGCAAGCGGGGCTCTTCTTATAGGACTCGTCGCAGGAGTCATCTGCGCTCTATCTGTGGGACTCAAATTCCGATTCGGATTCGATGATTCACTCGATGTCGTTGCAGTTCACCTTGTGGGTGGCATCATTGGAACACTGATGATCGGTTTCGTCGGAGTAGATGTAGGTCTATTCAACGGCGGAGGATCATCTCAACTTGGCAAGCAAGCTATAGGCGTGCTGGCTGTCTTCTCTTACTCTTTCATCTTAAGTTTGATAATTGGGAAAATCGTGGACCTAGCAATGGGATTCCGAGTTTCTGAAGATGAAGAAATTTCAGGCATTGATTTAGCAATACATGCCGAGCGTGGATATGAATTAACTGACAACACACAAGGAAGCGTATTTAGCGCTTCAAAGGGGGCATAGAGATGAAATTAATAACAGCAATTCTCAAGCCATTCAAGTTAGATGAAGTAAAAGATGCGCTGCAGGCAGCGGGCGTAACCGGCATGACTGTTTCTGAGGCAAGTGGGTTCGGTCGACAAGGCGGTCACACTGAGGTTTACCGTGGCGCTGAATATACCGTCGACCTGATTCCCAAGATTCGACTCGAAGTTCTCGTCGATGATGCAGATTCGGCATCTGTCGTCGATGTCATCGTCAAAGCGGCATCAACAGGCTCCATTGGTGATGGAAAGGTGTGGACGACTGCCGTTGATCAAGTTGTTCGTGTTCGCACCGGAGAGCGTGGAAGTGACGCAATCTAATATCTTCACCTGTCCATCTTTGTAGTAAGAAAAAAGAGAAAAGCTAGGATTGCCCACATGGGAACTCGAGAAAGACGTGCTCGTTCAAACGAGAGCGACAAAGTGATTTCTCAGCTCTTCACAGAAAGTGGCGCCAATCCAGATGAGGTAGCAATCGCCGCGGTCGGAGGTTTCGGCCGCGGTGAGCTATCTCCAGGATCAGATTTAGATATTGTTATAATTCACGCTGACGCTTTAAGCGAGGAAGAGCTCTCCGGGTTAGTAAACCAAATCCTCTATCCGCTGTGGGATAAGAAGATAAAGATTGATCACTCAGTACGAACACGAACCCAGATGCGCCAGGCGGCTGTTGCCGATCTCAAGGTTGCAATGGGGCTACTCGATATCCGTCACATTTGTGGAAACTCAGATTTAGTAAATGCAGTGCACGCTGATTCACTCGAGATGTGGCGCAAGCATGCAATCAGACGGTTACCTGAATTGGAAAAATCACTCTCTGAAAGACACCAACGTCTTGGTGAACTTGCCTATCTTCTAGAACCAGATTTAAAGGAGGCAAGAGGCGGTTTACGCGATATTACGGCGCTACGTGCAATTCATCGCTCATCAGTAATTAGCGTGCCGATCGAACGAATAAGCGTTGCAGAGTCTGTTCTGGCCAATGTTCGTGAAGCTCTACACGTTGTCAGCGGTCGAGATAAAGATCGTTTACTCTTTCAGGAACAAGATAAGGTCGCAGATTTACTTGGCTATAACGATGCCGACGCGCTGATGAGCGCAGTTGCTCAGGCAGCACGATCTGTCGATTACGTATTAGAAACTACCCTGTATCGGATAGCTCACATGGCTCGTGCTCCCAAAAGAAATTTCTTAAGGCGTAAATCAACGACCGCGCTATCTCGCAATATTTCGGTATCAAACCAAGAAGTAACTATTGACGACGGTGTCGATTTCGCTGAAGACCCAGTAATAGGACTTCGTGCTGCTGCGCATGCAGCGCAATTGGGTTTGCCGCTATCCATGGACTCTCTGGAGCGATTGTCAGCGAGTTTGGCTCAAGGCAATGGAGAGCTCACTGATCCCTGGCCACGAGAAGCTCGCGAGAACCTCATCTCACTTTTTGGCGCAGGTTCTGCAATGGTGAAAATCTTTGAGGCTCTCGACCAAGAAGAAATAATTTTCCATTGGATCCCAGAGTGGAGAAGTGTTCGATCCCTTCCGCAACGAAATGTGCTGCATCGACATACAGTTGATCGTCATATGGTTGAAACTGCTGTGCATGCAGCAGCGTTAACGCGTGAAGTAAGCCGCCCAGACTTGCTGCTCTTTAGCGCTCTCTTTCATGACATTGGCAAGGGAACTGAGGAAGACCATTGCGAGAGAGGCGCTCAACTGATCGAACCATTAGCACGAAGGATTGGTTTCTCGGGTGCCGAGGTAGAGACTATTCAGATATTGGTAAGGCATCATCTCTTGCTCTCCGCCACAGCAACTCGCCGAGATCTTGATGACCCTGCAACGATTGCATCAGTCCTTGAGGTAATTCCCAACTTGCAGGTGCTTGAATTACTGCATGCTCTCAGTATCGCTGATGGAGAAGCCACAGGTCGCGCGGCCTGGAGTGAGTGGAAATCATCGCTGGTGGCAGAGCTCGTGCATCGAGTCACGCTAGCGATAACAGATAACACTGTGGCTAAACAACCAGAACTCAACGAGGCGCAACGCAGAAAAGCTGATTCTGGAACTCTCCAGGTATCAATTGAAAATCGCGAAAACTTGTATGCAATAGAGATCATTATTCCTGATAAGACTGGCTTGCTTTCGACAGTTGCAGGTGTACTTAATCTTCTTCGACTCGATGTACGTTCAGCACGCACCAAATCACATGGAACATCTGCTGTGATGGAATGGATTGTAATTCCAGATCCACATGCACCAGTGCTAACTAAGGAAGTCTTAAAAGATGAATTGCAACGAGCGTTAGAGAGTAAGAGTTCACTAGCCCGCCGAATTACGGAGCGAATCCAGATGTATGCTCAACTACCAACAATTCCAGTTCCTGACCCTGTTGTCGAAGCATTTTTAGATGCGGCCACAGATGCCACGATTATTGAGGTACGTAGCCATGATCGGCCAGCCCTGCTCTTTGGAATTGGGGATACGATCACAAGGTGCAATGTAGATATTCGCTCAGCAATTGTGACCACGCTAGGAGCTGAGGCGATCGATACCTTATATGTCACAGAGATTGCTGGGGGAGCCTTGAGTCCCGAGCGCGCAGAAGAAGTTGCTCTCCGCTTGAGAGCTTCGCTGAAGTAGAGTTAAGCCACTATGTTTGATTCACTTTCCAGTAAATTCTCTGGAGTATTTAGCGCACTGCGTTCTCGCGGAAAGCTATCTGAGAAAGATATCGATACGACAGTAGCCGATATTCGACAGGCGCTCCTTGAGGCAGATGTTGCACTTGAGGTCGTTGAGCCCTTTACTCACAATATCCGTAAGAAATCGCTCGAACTCTTACCAACGTTGCAGTCAGGTACAAATCAGGCACAAGCAGTATTCGATGTTGTAAGTCGAGAACTAACAGCGATTTTAGGTGGTGGAGCGCGTCGAGTTCGCTTAGCTAAGAATCCACCCACTGTGATCATGCTTGCAGGGTTACAAGGTGCTGGTAAGACAACTCTTGCTGCAAAGCTCGCGAAATTTTATCGAGAACAAGGTGATACTCCAATCCTTGTGGCTTCAGATTTGCAACGCCCCAATGCTGTCAACCAACTTCAGATGGTTGGAGAATCCGTGGGAGTCCCAGTTTATGCACCAGAACCAGGTAACGGAGTAGGGGATTCGGTAAAGGTTGCACGCGATGCAATCACCTTTGCACGATCAAAGTTACACAACATCGTCATCGTCGATACAGCTGGTCGACTTGGTGTAGATGAAGAGCTCATGCGAGAAGCCATCGCAATTCGCGATGCAATAAAACCTGATGAAATACTCTTTGTTGTTGATGCAATGATTGGGCAAGACGCAGTCAGAACGGCTAAAGCATTCCAAGAAGGCGTTGGATTTGATGGTGTAGTTCTCACCAAACTCGACGGCGATGCCCGAGGTGGTGCGGCTCTATCTATTGCGGCCCTGACTGGTCGCCCCATCATGTTTGCATCAACTGGTGAGAAGTTATCTGATTTCGATATTTTCTATCCAGAACGTATGGCATCACGCATTCTTGGTATGGGTGATGTTGCAACGCTGGCAGAACAGGCAAAGAAGGCATTCGATGGAGATTCAGCGAAGAAGTTGGAAGCGAAATTTGCTGCAGGTGAGGATTTCACGCTAGATGACTTCCTTGAACAGCTAGATGCCATGTCGAAGATGGGGTCTATGTCAAAGCTTTTGGGAATGTTGCCAGGAGCAGGGCAGATGAAGAAACAGATTGAAAATTTTGATGAATCGGAAATAACTCGTACTAAAGCAATTGTCCAATCAATGACACCGCTGGAACGTCGCGATCTCAAAGTACTCAATGGTTCACGACGTGCACGTATTGCAACTGGTTCAGGGCGAAAAGTCTCTGATGTGAACGCGCTCGTTGATAAATTTACGGCGGCGCAGAAGATGATGAAACAGATGCGAAATGGCGGTGGGATGCCGCAGGCAATGGGAGCTGGATTAGGGGCTGGCCTGTCAGCAGGATTGCCTCAATTGACGAAGAAGCTCACCCCGCCGCAGAAGAAGAAATCTAAGTCGGGAAATCCCGCTAAACGAGCGTCGGAAAACCGCTGATTTCCTGATTTTCGGCGTAACTGGCAAGATTAGCCACCTGTTACAGGGCCCTCTACCCCAGTAACAATCCAGTCCACAGTTGAACCTTGTAGCTACGCACCCCGCTGTAGCAAATTGGTATGACACACTTTTTTAGGAGCACTACTTCTTTGTCTACAAAAATTCGCTTAATGCGCATGGGAAAAATTCGCACACCTTATTTCCGTATTGTTGTTACAGATTCACGTAAGGCGCGTAATGGTTTATCGATCGAAGAGATTGGTCGCTACGTACCAGGTCAAGAGCCATCACTGATTGAAGTTAATTCAGAGCGCGCTCTCTATTGGCTTGGAGTCGGTGCGCAACCATCAGAGGCTGTAGAGGCAATCTTGAAGGTCACCGGAGATTGGCAGAAGCACAAGGGACTTCCAGGAACTGAAGGAACTCTTCGCGTTGCAGCAGTTAAGCCACATAAGAGCGTTGCCTACGAAGCAGCTATTAAAGCTGCCGCTGCGGAACCTGCAGAAGGTGCAACAACAATGAAGAAGAAGGCACAGGATAAGTTGGCTGCAAAGTCAGCCCCAGCTCCAGAAGTGTCCGAACCAGCAACAGAGAATGCTGTCTCCGAGGTTCCAGCGGTAGAAGCGACTACTGAAGATGTCGCAGTAACAGAGGCTCCCGTAGAAGTAGTAGCAGAAGCAACCGCTGAAGTAACAGAGACTCCTGCGGTAGCAGAAGCAACGGATGCTCCAACAGAAGCGGCTGCTGAATAAATATGGTTGATGAAGCTCTCGAACATCTCGTAAAGGGAATCGTTGATAACCCAGACGATGTCAATGTTCAGGAAAAGACACACCGTCGTGGCACAACTCTTGAAGTTCGTGTCAATCCTGAAGATATCGGCAAGGTAATCGGTCGCAATGGACGTACAGCAAAGGCTCTTCGCACAGTTGTGAGCGCTCTTGCTGGCCGATCAGTTCGCGTCGATCTCATCGATACCGACGAGGTTCGCTAACTCATTATCAAGGCCATGAAACTTAACGTGGGTCGCATTGGCAAAGCTCACGGAATTCTTGGTGAAGCGACAATAGAAGTCCGAACAGATGAAGCTGAAGATCGCTTGGCGTTGGGCGCAGTTTTACAGACAGAAAGCCACGGTAATCTCACCGTGGCTTCTGCGCGTGTACATAATGGAATTCTGCTTTTGGGTTTTGAAGGTATCGAAGACAGAAGCGCAATAGAAGGACTACGTAACGAACTTCTCTATGCAGATGTAGATATTGAGGCGCCCGGAGTCGACGAAGATGATTATCACGTCTTGCAATTAGTGGGCTGCACGGCATACCTGGTTGACGGAGATGAATTTGGTGTAGTCAGCGATGTATTGAATTTGCCTGGCCAAGATGTACTGGCAATAAAGACTCAAAGTGGAGAAGTGCTTATTCCCTTCGTCCATCAATTAGTTCCTGTTGTAGATATCAAAGCTCGACGAATGACTGTTATTCCACCAGAAGTAGATGGAGTTCTCTCATGAAGATCGATGTCATCTCAATCTTTCCTGAGTATTTAACTCCACTTAAACTCTCATTGCTCGGTAAAGCGCAAAGCGCAGGACTTGTAGATATCCAGGTTCATGATCTGCGTGCTCAAGCTACCGATAATCACAACACAGTGGATGACACTCCATACGGTGGAGGGGCCGGAATGGTGATGTTGCCTGAAATTTGGGCAAAGACAATTGATCCCATAATCTCCGAAGGCTCGGACTTGATCATTCTTACGCCAGCGGGTAAGCGTTTTAACCAAGAGATGGCTGAAGAATTCTCATCTGCGACGCAATTGATTTTTGCATGCGGCAGGTATGAAGGCATTGATGATCGTCTTCGCCAGTATTACTCAAAGCCTGAATTTGCTTCCCGCAATATTGGCGTCCATGAAGTCTCGATTGGTGATTATGTTCTTGGCGGCGGGGAAGTTGCATCTATGGTGATGATTGAAGCAATCACCCGTTTGATTCCTGGAGTTCTAGGTAATCCAGAATCACTTGCAGAAGAGTCACATAACACCCAGGGTTATCTTGAATATCCTAATTTCACTAAACCGCAAGAATGGCGCGGAATTAGCGTTCCCGAGGTTCTCTTAAGTGGCAATCATGCCGAAATCGCAAAGTGGCGTATGCAACAGGCGCAACTGCGTGCTGAAAATAATCGCTAACTCGGCAGTAACAGGGTTCCTACCGTAGAGTTCGGCCCATGAATGAAGAATCGGCAAATATTCAGTCACGCCTCATTCGTGATTTAGAGCCAGTCGTTGCCGTTGAGCTCGATCGACATTTAACAGTCCAAAAGAATTGGTATCCCCATGAGTACGTCCCTTGGTCTGAGGGGCGCGATTATGCAGGTCCTCTTAATGGAGATGCATGGCAGGCGCAAGATTCACGTCTGACACCGGTTGCGCAAGACTCACTTGTCTTAAACCTTCTCACTGAAGATAACTTGCCGAGCTATCACACTGAAATTGCTATCTCTATGGGTCGCGACGGTGCTTGGGGTAATTGGATTGAACGATGGACTGCAGAAGAGGCGCGCCATGCAATCGTGATCCGCGACTACTTAATGGCAACCCGTGGCGTAGATCCATATGAACTTGAAGATTTGCGTATGGCGCATATGTCTTTGGGATACCAGACGCCATACGAAAACGATATGTTGCACACAATCGCCTATGTGTCATTCCAAGAGCTCGCTACTCGAATTTCTCATCGCAATACAGGCAGGATTTCTAATGATCCGATTGCTGAAGCAATGATGCAGAGAGTTGCTCTGGATGAGAACCTGCACATGCTCTTTTATCGCAATACGCTAAGCGCAGCCCTGGATATGGAACCAAATGCTGCAATGCGCGCCATAGCAGATGTCGTTACCAACTTTGATATGCCTGGGGCGAATATGCCAGGCTTTGGACGTAAGGCAATCCAAATTGCTTTGGCTGGAATCTATGACTTACAGCAACATTTAGATGATGTTGTAGCCCCCGTTCTGCGCGCATGGAACGTTTTTGAACGGACCGACCTTTCTGGTGATGGGCTAGTTGCCCTTGAAGAGCTAAAGACTTTTATGGATAGCACCTATAAGGCAGCAGCTACATTTAACGATAAGCGTGAAGTCCACTTCGAGCGTCAAATTGCTCGAGGCATTGCACCAATTCGCATCACCAACTAACTCTGAAATAAGATGGGTGCCATGACGCGCACATATCTGGTTGAGACTTATGGGTGCCAGATGAATGTTCACGATTCTGAACGTATCGCAGGGTTACTTGATGAGGCTGGATATATCCCTGTTGCTGAAGGCGTGCAAGCGGATATTGTTGTTTTTAATACCTGCGCAGTTCGTGAAAATGCTGACAATAAACTCTATGGAAACTTAAGTTTCTTAGCTCCCATCAAAAAGAAGAATCCTGCAATGCAGATAGCTGTTGGAGGCTGTCTTGCGCAGAAAGATCAAGCAATTATCTTGAAGAAAGCGCCTTACGTTGACGTGGTCTTCGGTACACATAATGTGGGCTCACTACCCGTGCTTCTTGAGCGCGCCAGAATTGAAGAAGAATCTCAGATAGAAATTCTAGAATCGTTAGAACATTTTCCTTCAACGCTTCCCGCTCGTAGATTCTCAGCATTTACATCATGGGTTTCAATCTCCGTGGGGTGTAATAACACCTGCACTTTCTGCATTGTGCCAACTCTTCGCGGAGTCGAGAAGGATCGCCCTACCGCCGACATTCTGACTGAGATGCGCACATTGGCCGACCAAGGCGTAATAGAAATTACATTGCTTGGACAGAACGTTAATGCATATGGTGTTGAATTTGGTGATCGCGGAGCATTTGCCAAGTTACTTCGCGAGGCGGGAAAGATTGAAGGGCTAGAGCGAATTAGGTTTATGTCGCCTCATCCACGCGATTTCACAGATGATGTAATCGAGGCGATGGCGCAGACTCCCACTGTTATGCCGCATTTACATATGCCCCTGCAATCGGGATCAGATGCAATTCTGCAAACGATGCGCCGTTCATATCGGACCGATAAATATCTTGGAATTCTAGAACGCGTTCGCGCATCACTTCCAAAAGCAATGATCACCACAGATATCATCGTCGGATTTCCTGGCGAAGAAGAGAAAGACTTCCAAGACACACTTGATATCGCTACAGCTGCGCGATTTGCCGCCGCTTATACATATAAGTATTCCATCCGCCCGGGTACTCCAGCGGGGATAATGCCGAATCAAGTTCCTGAATCAATTGTCGGCGAACGCTACACGCGCTTGCATGAACATCAACAGAAAATATCTTTATCTGTTAATCAAGAATCAATTGGCAGAACCCATAGAGTGATGGTTTCAGAGATTGAGGGACGACGAGATGAGGCACAGTCTCGGATGACAGGGCGTTCAGAGGACTTCCGATTGGTGCACTTTAGTAGCGCAACCGATGCACGTCCTGGCGATTTCGTTGATGTAGAAATTGGCCAGACATCTGCCCATTACCTCATTGGTGATTCCAAATCAGTAATTCGCACTCGTGGAGGAGATGCGCATCAGGCTCGTACGGCACCGGCAACAACTGCGTTAGGTATGCCGAAAGTGCGTGCATGAGCAGAGTTATTGTTATTTGTGGAGCTACCGCCACAGGGAAAAGTGATATTGCAATAGCAGTTGCACAAGAGTTGGGTGCTGAAATTATTAATGCTGACTCGATGCAACTCTATAAAGGCATGGATATCGGTACAGCTAAATTGAGCGTGAATGAACGTGGGGGAGTACTCCACCATCTGCTTGGTGTTCTTCATGTAAAAGAAGATTCAACGGTTGCGTGGTATCAAGATCTAGCTCGTACAACAATTGAGGATATACATGCGCGCGGCAAAGATGCAGTAATAGTTGGAGGCACAGGTTTATATATAAAAGCGATTCTTGATGATTTGAATTTTCCCGATACAAGTCCAGAAATTCGTGCCAAACTCGAGGCAGAAGCTGCAGAGTTCGGTGCAGCATCTCTCTTCTCGCGTTTGACTGAGCTGGATCCAGCTGCTGCCATCGCCATTGACCAGGCGAATACTCGCCGAATTATCAGAGCGTTAGAGGTGATTGAAATTACTGGAAAGCCATTTACGGCGAATCTTCCACGAGAAGATAGCTCACGTTATCCCGATGCGATGCAATTTGGTTTAGTGATGGATCGCGAGCATCTGCGAGACCGAATTGATCAACGAGTCGATCGTATGTGGGAGGCAGGCTTTGTAGCTGAAGTTGATTCCTTGATCGCTGAAGGAATCTCTGAAGGAGTGACGGCGCAGAAGGCGCTTGGATATGCCCAAATCATTTCAATGCGCAGCGGTCAGATGAGCGAATTGGATGCGAAGGAAGATACAAAGAGAGCAAGTCGCCAATATGCCCGCAGGCAAGAAACCTGGTTTTCGCGAGATTCACGAATTCAGTGGGTAGCCCAACGCCAACCCCGATTAGAAACCATTCTTGAGAAGATAAACTCCTAACCTCATGAGCGCTCCCATTATTGCCTCCTATGGCCACGGAACTGAGAATGACTTTCTGATTCTCTTTAATCCGGATGAGTCAATTGAGATTTTGCCTCACCAGGTAGCAGCAATGTGCAGCCGCAGTTCTGGAATTGGTGCAGATGGATTTATTCGAATTGCACGCCGTGAAGATAGATGGTTTATGGATTACCACAATGCCGATGGCACGATTGCCGAGATGTGCGGTAACGGAATTCGCGTGATGGCAAAGTACTTGATCACTCATGGCCATCAGCCTGAGGGAATTTTTGCCATTGACACTCGAGATGGAATGAAGCATCTGCGCGTTCCGCTGGAAGGCGATATCTCAGTGAATATGGGCAAGGTGACTGATGAGATGGAAGAGATTGAGACGACCAATAATTCGCGTACCTGGTCTGGATACAACATCAGCGTTGGCAACCCACATGCCGTGGTCTTCGTAGATTCACTAGATGATGTTGGTTCGTTGGAAAACGCTCCATTGGTTACACCCACATCTTCTTATCCAGAGGGCGTCAACGTTGAATTTGTTGAAATCCTCAAGAGCGGCGAAGCAAAAATGCGCGTGCATGAACGCGGCAGTGGCGAGACTCGCTCATGTGGAACTGGCACCTGCGCTGTGGCACTTGCTGCCATACTTAAAAGTAACGGCTCGCTTCCGGCTCGCTGGACAATCTATCCACCTGGCGGTCGTCTCATTGTTGATATTGATGGACACTCGAATGCAACCCTGATTGGACCTGCCGTGATTGTGAGCGAGCATGACATTACAAAATATTTAACGCAATGACTAATCCAGAGGATGGTTACGACAAGCTCTTCAATGAATTACTTCTTGAGAGCGCGAGGGCGGCGGCAGATTTTGACGCCGATGAAAGCGACTTCCAAGAAAATGATCAGCAAGAACTTTCTGATAGAAATGCGCTTCGCCGTATCAAGGGATTTTCCACGGAACTTCAAGATATCTCCGAGGCTGAATACCGCCAACTTCAACTAGAACGCGTCGTATTAGTTGGTGTTTGGACTGAAGGAAGTGCGGAGATGGCCGAAAATTCCATGGCGGAATTGAAGGCCTTAGCTGAAACTGCGGGTTCTGAAGTGATGGATGCATTGATTCAACGTCGCGATAGACCAGATCCTGCGACATATATTGGATCTGGAAAAGTGATTGAGCTGCGCCAGATTGTTATCGCTACGGGCGCCGACACCGTTGTCTGTGATGGTGAATTATCGCCTGCGCAGCTACGTACTCTGGAAGATAAGTTAAAGGTCAAAGTTGTCGATCGCGTTGCTCTGATCCTTGACATCTTTGCCCAACATGCGAAGAGCAAAGAAGGTAAGGCACAAGTTGAGTTGGCGCAGATTGCATATTTACTTCCCAGGCTTCGCGGTTGGGGAGATTCACTTTCGCGCCAAGTCGGTGGTCGCGCAGCCGGCGGTGCTGGTATCGGCGGACGAGGTCCCGGTGAGACAAAGATAGAGACAGATCGTCGACGTATTCGTGACAAGATGGCAAAGTTACGTCGAGAAATTTCCGAGATGAAAACTTCTCGTGATACCAAGCGGCAAGAACGCAAACGATTTAATATTCCATCCGTTGCGATAGCTGGATATACCAATGCAGGTAAATCTTCCTTACTCAATTCACTTACGGGAGCAGGAGTATTAGTTGAAAATGCTCTCTTTGCAACCTTGGATCCCACGGTGCGCAAATGCGAAACAAAGGAGGGTCGCATCTATACTCTCTCAGATACTGTCGGATTTGTGAGACACCTGCCACATCAGCTTGTTGATGCATTTAAATCAACGCTCGAGGAAGTGTCGGGAGCAGACCTAATTGTCCACGTTGTCGATGGCTCGCATGCGGATCCATTTGAACAGATTCGTGCTGTACGACAAGTCATCACTGAAATTGGGGGAGGCGAGATACCTGAAATTATCGCAATCAATAAGGTTGATATTGCTAATCCAGATATAGTGATGGAAATATTGCGTAAAGAACCTAACAGTTATGCTTTCTCAGTCCGCTCAGGTTTTGGTGTAGATGGATTAGTGCACGCAATTGAGAAATCACTTCCTCATCCAAGCGTGGAGATAACAACTGTAATTCCTTATAGCCGAGGCGATTTAGTGAGCGCGATCCATGAGCAAGGTGAAATCCTGAGTGAGGAACATCTCGCCGAAGGCACAGCCATTCATGCCTATGTGGATGGCGGGCTTGCTCGGGCAGTAGAGATTGCTACCGCCAAGCAGGAATAAAAGCGACACGCCGTCTGTTATATCGTCTGGATAGTAGGGAATGCGCAACTATTCGCGCATGTCGGGTAGGTTCACCCGCTCATGCTAGATATTTGGAAGCGAGGTGAGAGCAGTGGCAACAGATTACGACACACCAAGAAAGACCGACGAGGAGCTTCACGAGGAATCGTTAGAAGAACTCAAAGCAAAGCGTGTTGATGCACAGTCAGGCCAGATCGATGTAGATGAAGCAGAAGCTGCAGAGAATCTTGTGCTTCCAGGTGCAGACCTTTCTGGTGAGCAATTATCGGTTCGAGTTGTGCCCGCACAGTTAGATGAATTCTCATGTTCGCGGTGTTTCTTAATTCATCACATTACCCAGCTTGCTAAGGGTGAAGGCGCTAAAGCAGTTTGTAAAGAGTGCTCGTAAGTTCTTGAGATTTTTTTGAACTTACCAACCAATAAGGCGTGGAGTCGCGTGCATCCTTGAGCGTGATCTTCACACCTGTTGAAATCCAAAATGTTATTGCTAAGAATGCTGCAGGGTCGGCATCACGAGTACGCAGACTGCGCATTTGCGCAGCGGTCAACAGTTCAACGTTCCCCAGGTATTTAATTTCTATATGAGCCCTACCGATTCTCAACTCGCCATCTGCAATGCGAATCTCAGAGCGAGCTCGAATTGCAACTATGAGAAGAATCCCTGTTGCCACAAGCCAGGCAATAAAGGCGCTTCGATTATCAAAGGCTGCCCATACTGCAATCACGAGGGAGAGAAACATCAAATAGATGAAAGCCAAAAGCCACAGAGGAGGATGAATCACTTCCCTGAAGGCCATGTGGCTTAGGTTATCCTGCAAATCACAGTCACGCACAAGATACCTAGTAACGCACTAGATGAAGTAACCTAGGTACATGAGTCGCGTTGCTAGTACATCACCCCCTCAAGGATCAATGATTCCTGAGCGACACGAACTTTCTCCTGCAACCGGTAGTCAGATTCCTTCCCACTTTAAACACTGTTTTGGATGTGGTGAATTACATCCGACAGGTCTGCATCTTCTGGCTCGCGTCGGCGAAGGCGTTGATATCACTGCAGAATTTATTGTGACTGAAGATCACCAAGGCGCCCCTGGGCTAGCCCATGGCGGTCTTTTATCACTTGCATTTGATGAGGCCCTTGGGAAACTAATGTGGTTACTTCGAGCCCCAGCAGTAACTGCGCGTCTTGAGACAGATTTTCTTAAGCCAGTACCAATCGGAACGAAGATTTACATTACAGCCAGAATTACCGGTCAACTCAGACGCAAAGTTTATTCAGAGGCTGAAGGTCGACTCGGTGGGCCAGACGGTCAAATTGCAGTTCGCGCAGCGGCGCTCTTTGTCATTGTGCCGATGAAACATTTTCTAGAGAATGCGCCCCCTGAATATATGGCCGCCATGCGCAAAACCCCTGAGCTCTTGAGTTTTGTAGATCCAGAATTCGATATCAATCCATGAACAAGCTTCGAGTTCTTATCACCAGGCTTGATCCCAATCTGCCGCTACCGAAGTACTCCAAAGGCGGTGACGCAGGAGCCGATATCGTCTCTCGTATAGATGTCACGATTGCACCTGGTGAACGCGCCTTGGTGCCTACCGGAATTTCAATCGCGCTACCTGATGGTTATGTCGCGCTAGTACATCCTCGCTCAGGTTTAGCGATCAAACATGGAGTCACGTTGGTCAATGCGCCCGGGACTGTAGATGCGGGCTTTCGAGGAGAATTGCAGTGCATCATGATCAACCACGATCCCACCGAGAGCGTAAGCTTTAAACGCGGCGATCGTATTGCGCAATTAGTTTTCCAGAAAGTAGAGAGCGCCGAATTTGTAGAAGTGGATGAACTTCCGGGCTCAGGGCGAGCCGCAGATGGCTTTGGGTCGACCGGACTTCAATGACGACACAGGGTGATCGCGAAAAAATTCTGCAAGCCTTTGGAGGCAAGAAGGGGCTTATCGATTCTGGGATTCCATTAGTAATTTTTCTCGCTACCTTTAATATCAGTGGCGCCCTGCAAACTGCGCTCTATGCATCGATTGGAATTTCTGCAATTTTGACGATTACACGGCTAGCGCGGCGAGATACCGTGCAACACGCAGTGAGTGGCTTTATAGGCATTCTTATCTGTGCTTGGTTTGCTAATCGAACAGGAAATGCAAGCGATCTCTATATTCCAAAGCTCCTTACCAATTTAGGATATGGATCACTCTATTTGATTGCAAACCTGGTCGGATGGCCCATTCTTGGCTTAATACTTGGCCCGATCTTAGGTGAAAACCTCAAGTGGCGAAATCATCCAGAACGTAAACGAGCCTACATTCGAGCGAGCTGGCTATGGATCTTGATGTTCTTTACACGTATTGCTGTGCAGTATCCGATTTATAGAAGCGGAAATGTAAATTTACTAGGGACGGTCAATTTAGCGATGGGATATCCACTCTTTATCGCAACCGCATATGGATCGTGGCTCATTCTAAAGAGCACACCAAAAATTACCGAGCAATAAAGCAGTCTTTAATAAGATCTTCAGCTACGGGAGATGCGACAAATAGAAGTTCATCCCCTGCAATAAAGAGATCACTTGGAGCAGGGGTAATAACGCGGCCGTCTCGCACAATTGCGGCAAGGGATGCATCTTCTGGCAGGGTAACTTCTTCAACTGTTTTGCCAATACATGTGGATGTATCTGGAAGTGTAATCTCGACGAGATTTGCTTGCCCGCCTCTAAACGAAAATAGACGCACGACATCTCCAACGCTTACGGCTTCTTCAACGAGCGCAGAGATGATTCGTGGAGTTGATACTGCAACATCTACGCCCCATGATTGGTCGAAGAGCCATTCATTCTTCGGATGATTAATGCGAGCAACAACGCGAGGAACACCGTATTCAGTCTTGCCAAGTAGTGATGCGACAAGATTAACTTTGTCATCACCAGTTGCAGCAACAAGTACCTGGCAGGTATTGAGTTGGGCACTATCGAGCGATGCAATTTCGCAAGCATCTGCCATGAGCCACTCTGCATCAGGGACAGAATCGATTTTCAGCGCTTTCGGATCACGGTCAATGAGAAGCACTTGATGCCCATTGTCTAGAAGTTCGCGCGCAATGGCGCGACCCACATTCCCAGCACCTGCAATTGCAATTCTCATCTTCTATTCACCGGGACCTTCCTCAAGAGCTGCATCTGCAGTCAGCATTGCATCATCTCGAATTGTCATATGAACGAGGTCTCCATCTTGGAG
>ERZ889217.190-NODE-190-length-40607-cov-12.623989_pt1 | contig 40607 bp, 38 predicted proteins | sample MGYA00521098_ERZ889217 | MGnify/ENA primary metagenome ERZ889217 (study PRJEB32303, sample SAMEA104408613) | aquatic metagenome | biome: Brackish water; feature: Pelagic; material: water | place: Baltic Sea | collected 2014-06-10T22:04:00 | depth 2,362 m ... | reverse complement strand
TCAACGGCGAATCTCCCCGGCCATCGCTTTGAAATCAGCTAAGGCCGCCCCAGGACGGCGCCTTGCCCGCGGCAATGAACTAGCGGGATTTAAAAGTTCAGCTGCAAAAGTTACGTTGCTAATAACCACTTCTTTTGCTTGCTCCTCGGCCCGTTCAGCCGCCAGTAACTGGGCCGTGGTGAGTACTTTGCTCTCCTTTTGCGCAGCTTGCTTTTGCTCCTCTTGCTTTTGGGTTTCTGGGGGTTGCTTCAGTTGAATGGCCGCCACCATTGCCGGCTCGGCTTCCACCTCAACCACAGGCTGCACCGGCGCCACATTCACAGGCGTGGCAGGCGCTTTCGATATTTCAAGGAAAGGCTTGCGCTGCCCGCCAAAAAGCTTGTTTAACACCATGGGATAAGCCCAACCGAATTTAATTATCAGGGGCAGGCGCCTTTTGTTGGCAATTACTTATGGCTGTGCAACAACAAATTCTGCCGCCGCAAGTTGCAGCCATGGCTCCAAGCCCTCCACTTGATCCCATCCGGGTTGGCGGCTAGCTGCAAGCGTGCCCAACAGGCGATTCAAAACATGGCCATCAGCCCCCTTGATTTGCCATTGGCTTTGGCGGTAGCGGCGCAAGGCACTGGCACTACAGCTCCCCTGGCGGCGAAAAGCGGCGGCCCACCGCTTGGCAAAGCGATTGATGCCATCGGCGCCTTCCTCCGCCCAGAGGGGAGTTTCAGCCGAACCGCTGCATTGCTTCCAGAGGCCATGCAGGCAATTAGGCAGTGGCAAGCAGCGCTCTTGACCAGCCCTACAGGGTCGTCCTTCGTTCTGCAATCCCCAACTGCGAATCCAAAGCACCGGCTGCCCCTGTTGCAACCCCCAATCGATCGGCCTTAAGCCGGCCACTTCAAGGCTGCGCAAACCGAGTATCCGCACCATTAGATAAATCGGATCAGCCTTAAACCTGCCATCGAGCTGTTGCAAAAAAGCTGGGGCCAAATTCGGTTCAGGCCTTGGGCTAAGCGGTAAGGGCTTAAGGCCAGCGAAGGGATTCATCGCCACCATCCCCTGGCGATAGGCCTGGGCATAAAAAGCGCGAATCACCGTTAAGCGCTTTTGGGCAGTGCTGGTGCTGGCAGTAGCAAAAAGGTGATTACGCCAGCGCCAGGCCGCACCTTCACTAACAGCTGCCGGCAGGCTCACCTCGCTAAAGCTGAGCAAGCGTTTTAATTCCCGATGCCATAACAATTCACTGCCAACAGCTGAATTGCTCCGCTGGCTGCGTTGGGCCACCCAACCGGCCACCGTGGTGGGGCCACCCGGTTGCTTGTGGTGATCCAAGGGTTGGCGTAATTGCGCGCAAAAGGTTTCCCGAGCCAAAGGAAAGCAATCAGCATCAAGCACCAGGCCCCTTGCGCGAAAAGCATTCACCAAAAGTTCAGCCAGATCCTCTTCTCCAGGAAGCTGCCATTCACTTGCCGGTGGAAATTGCTGCTGGAATTCCCGGGCGCAATCTTTGGCCACCAATCGCACCTCCCGCTTGCGCAACTGCAAGGTGCCGGTGCTTAACCCCAATAGCCTTTGCACCTCCTCATCCACCTCCCGATAACGCCAATGGGCCTGGTTGAGGTTGGCGCCCAGAAAGCGGCGAAAATTACGGCGCCCCAAGGGCCGCCTTAAGAGCTTTGGCACAACCCGTTCGTACCACCAGCCCGTGGGTGAACCCTCGGAATATTTCAGATAAATGAATGACTCAGAATTACTCACCCCTCCCAGCGCAACCCATTACTTACTGCTTTCTTAATTTAAGCACAATCTTTCCTTAAACTAGCCGGCTGGCGAGGCGATCTATAACCCAATCGGCATTTACCGTAATTACGGCCAAGTCGTCTTCCCGCAGCACCTGCAAAAGGGATGGCTCCGCCGTGCGGGCACCCCCCTCACAGCAGATCACCTGGGCCAAAAAAACCTGCTGCCGCGGCGGCGCCACCGCCACCACATCCCCAACTCGCACAGCAAGGAACAAGGGGCTAACGGAATTCACCAGAGCAAACCAACTTGAATTACAATAGTACAACTGAACTGATCAGCCAAGCTGTTGGGGGCTGGCTCACCGGCGCCCTAGCTAGTGCCCTGATCAATGGTTTGTTGATCCTCTTGGTGCAGCGCCTACCCCTATTAACTAAGGCGGGTTGGTTCCATGCCTGGTGCCTAGGCACCCTGCTTGCGGCAAGCATCGGCTGGCGCGGTTGGTGGGCCGTGGTGTTGTATTTGGCCTTGGGATCAGCTGTTACCAAACTCGGATTTGCCAAAAAAGAGTCCCTCGGCATTGCCGAAGCGCGTGGGGGAAGAAGGGGGCCAGAAAATGTATGGGGTTCCGCTGCCACTGGCGCACTGCTGGCCCTAGCCACCCTGCTGCCAGGGGCTCCAAAGCAATTACTGCTAAGTGGATTTATAGCCAGTTTTGCCGCCAAACTCGGCGACACCTTTGGCAGTGAAATCGGTAAACGTTGGGGCCGCAGCACCGTGAGCCTGAGCCAGTGGAAGCCAGTGCCGCCTGGCACCGATGGGGCAGTGAGCTTGGAGGGAACCCTGGCAAGCCTGGCGGGCTCACTGCTTTTTTCTGCTGTGGGTTGGGCCCTAAAGCTGATACCAGCAGGCCAAATTCCGCTGATAACAGCGGTGGCATTTTTTGCATGCCTAATTGAAAGTTTGATCGGGGCTGAATTACAGCCCCGAGTTAGCTGGCTTAGCAATGAAGCTGTAAATGGGCTTCTAACTGTTATTGCAGCTGGGCTTGCCATGGTGCTGTTGCACTGAGCTGTTCCCTCAGCATTTGCTGGAGGCGATGTAAACGCCGGGAAAGTTTGCAGGGGCTCAGCTGCAGCTCCCGCGCTAGTTCCCGCTGGGAGCGTCCCTCCATCAAACAGGCCCGCACTATGTGTTGATCAGCGGGTGCTAAGGCAGCCACCCGTTCATTTAATTCCTGCCACAGCAAATTTTGCTCTGGCCCGGGCCTGCTATCAACTAATTCCTGGCTTGGCTGTTGCTGGGAATCAGCATTTTGACTTTGGGCATCCAAACTGGTGCATTGCAAGGCGTGGTGCAGCTCCCGGGCCTGCTGCAGCCGTTGCTGGGTGCAACCAAGCCGTAGGGCTAAGGCAGCATCGGTTAGCGGTAACAAGCCCTGGTGCTGGCGCTGCTGTTGCAGCTGCTCCTGTTTTGCCATCAACTGGCGCAACCGCCAGGAACAGCGAATCGGTTGATGCCGGTCCCTTAGGTAGTGGCGCATCTGCCCCGAAATTAAAGGCACCGCGTAGGTGCTGAAGGCATTGCCCTTACTTGGATCAAATCCCTCTACTGCCGCCAGTAAACCCAAACAACCAATTTGAAATAGGTCGTCGAAACCAAGGTTGCAGCGTTGCGCCTGGCGCTGGGCCTGCTGGCGCACCAGGTTTAAATGGGCTTCTACTAAACGATTTCTCAGCCTGGTGCAACGGCTACTGGCGTAGTTGAGATGCATGGCCTCAAGGGTGGCAGGGGAATAGGGATTTGAGCGGGGAACCATGGCTGCAGGTGCAGTGGAACCCTTTCAAGCTGGCCCTGGCACACCCCTTGGCAAAAGCTCCAATTGGGGGGTACTCACCCCCCCCAATTGGGTGTGGTTAAACAAAAGGGAGCGGCGGTAACGATCTGCCAATTCCTCCCCAAGCAAAGTGAGCAGGGCATAAACAACCAACACCGGCAGCAGCTCAGCCCAAGCAAAAGAACTGAGCGCCTCCAAAAGAACAGCCCCTAAGCCGCCAACTCCCACCAGGCCAACCACCACCGTTTCCCGCAGGATCACATCGGCCCGATAGGCGCCATAGGCCATGTAGCTGGTTGCTAGGCCATTAAAACGAGCCATCAACAGGGCCCGGCGCCTGGGCACACCCGCCGCCCATAGGGCCTGTTCAGGGCGTGGGTCTTGGGATTCCAGGCCTTCTAGAAATAAGCGGCCCAGGATGCCAGCATTATGAAAAGCCAAGGCAATAGCAGCGGGTAATAGCCCTGGCTTAAGAACAAATAAGAGCAACAAAGCCGTTAATGGCGGTGGCATTAACCTTGCAAATAAACCAAAGGCCCGCAGCAGCAGCTGGAGCCACGGCCAAGGGCAAATCAACAAAAGCAGCAATGGCGTTGCCGCAAAGGCAGCCAAGGCAGCGGTGATGGTTAATAAAACAGTGCTGCCAATTAATTGGGGCCAAGGTTGCCACCAACCCTGCAGCTGAAATAACTGATCAGCTGGCAGCAAACGCCAGGGATTTAGTAATACCTGCCATTGCAAATCAAGCAAATTGGCAGCTGGAAATAGCAGTAGCAGCAAACAACCAAGCAGGATTAATAGATGCCTGCCCTGCACACATCTAGCTCGCCATAGGGCAATTAATTGCTCCAGTGAAAACATCACCAGGGCCAGGGCCCATAGGCTGGTCCAGGCTTCATTGAATTGCAAAGACTGCAACGAAAGCCGCAGATCAGCCCCAATACCCCCCAAACCAAATACGCCCAGCAGGGTGGCCGAACGCAGGGCGCATTCAAAGCGATATCCGCCGTAGCTGAGCAAGCCCGGCAGCAAGCTGGGCCCTAGGGCTGAAAACAAAGCAGCAGGGGCAGCCACCCCAGCTGCTTGCAATGCTTGAAATGGTTTTTGATCTAAGGATTCCAGCTGATCACTAAGCACCCTTGCCACCAGGGCGCCATAGGGAATTGCAATAGCCAAAACCGCCACGGCCGGATGCAAACCGATCAACTGCAACAGGATCAAACCCCAAAGCAACTCATGCAACGACCGGGGGATTGCCAGCAGACGACGCAACCAATGGGCGGGCCAACGGCAACCCCAAAGGGCGGTGGTAACAGTGGGAGAAGAAAAAACAGCGGCGATTAAGCCAATCGCCATGCTCAATAACCACGACCAAAGGGCAATCGCCAAGGTGATCGCAATTCCATGGAGGGCATTAGCAACAAGGGCTGGCGTAAAACTTGGCTGTAGGGCCGCCATGCCAAAAGCAGCAATCAATGGCCAACCGCCGCCATGCACGGCTCCTGGCAAGAGGGCAACAAGCGGCAGAAAAACCAGCGCTGGCAGCAGCAGGCCTAGGGCGGGAGCAGCCTGAAAACGCATCAGGTTTGGTCGCTTTTATGTTGATCACTTTCATATAGATCCTGAAGCTGTGAAGCGCTAATTCGAGCGGGGTGAGTATCAAAAACCAATTCACCGCAGCGCAAACCCAAAACCCGATCAAAACCCTGCAACAAATCGGGGCGATGCAGGCTCATCAACAAAGCGCGCGGGGCAGAGCCCAGCTCGAGCAATAGGTTCAATAATTTTGCCGCCAGCGGTGGATCTAGCTGGGCTAATGGTTCATCTGCCAACAACAAGTCAGCCCCCTGCCGCAACAACCGCCCCAAAGCAATCCGTTGCCGTTGCCCACCCGAGAGTTGAATGATTGGCACCGGTAATAAATCAGCTGTTAATTCAACTTGTGCCAACACCTTGGAGCAGGCTGAGGTTTCAAGGGGAATGAGCAGATTTAGTAAAACCAAATGCCAGGGCCAAGCCGCCAAGCGACCGCAATTAAGGCTTTGCTGAACCGTTAGTTGCTCCACCAGGCGCAGGTCTTGCCAGAGGGTGCCGATGCGAGCCTGCTGACGCAATCGCCTGCCGCCATTTGCAGCGGCTTCTCCATGCCAATACACAACCCCTGCAGTGGGTTTAATCAAGCCATTGGCCACAGCCAGCAGGGTGCTTTTACCGGCACCACTGGCACCAAGCAGCGCTACCCGTTCGCCACTAGCTAAACTAAAACTTAAATTATTTAAACGGGGTCGCTGCCTACCTGGCACACAAATCCCCCGTAATTCCAACATCAACGTATCTTGCCTAAATTTCTACCAATCGCCTCAATTTGGCCATATTGAGAAGCAGGCGCTTCAACAAATTGACGGGCGCCAAATAATTCAAGAATTTGTTGCTGCCGCGGATTAGAAGGGCGCAGTTGAATCAAAGCTTTTTGCAACTTAGAACTAAAACCAGGGCCAAAGCGTTTGTTTAAGTTGCCCTGGGCAATCCAATGATAATCGGGATAGGGGGGCGTACGCCAGAGTGCAACAACTTTTGTGCGATCAATATTCCCCTTCCTTAGGTTTGTTTGCCAAACCTGCTCATTAACGGCGCCCACTTCGTAGGCGCCGCTTTGCACCAGGGCGATTGTGGCGTCGTGGCTGCCGCTAAAACCAGGGGCACCCCCGGCAAAATCAGTTATTTTCACGCCACCTTTAGCCAAAAAATACTGGGGCATCAAGCGGCCAGAGGTGGAGCTTTCGGAGCCAAAAGTAAACCTTTTGCCCTTCAACTGCTGCAGATCATTAAAAGTACGAATTGGTTTGATTGCAGCAACGCTATTTACATTGCCAATGAAAATTGAATGAAATGCTGCATCCACATCCCGCTGGGCCAACACCTGGGCCCCGGGGGTTTGCAGGCGCGCCTGCACGCCCGTAAGGCCGCCAAACCACACTAAATCCAAGTCGCCATTGCGAAAACCTGTTACCGCTGCCGTGTAATCAATCAGCGGCACATATTTAACGGCCACGCCCAGCTTTTGCTCCAACTCTTCAGCAAGCAAGCCATAAAGGCGATTCAGTTTCTCTGGGTTTTGATCTGGTATAGCGCTAATTCGCAATATTTTTTTTGCAGCTATGGCAGGCGCGCTTTGTTGAGCCTGCAATGGCATAGCTGGCGTAAGCGGGCCTACAGCTGCAGCCGCTAGCCAAAAGAACAAAAGTAGTTTCAAGATTTATTCAGGTTGCTTAAAAAGCGGCCCAGGCGATTCAGGCCGTCTTCAATTGTTGCACTATTAACGGCGCAGGAAAGCCTCACACATCTGTCGTCGCCAAAGGGAGCACCAGGCACCAGGGCCAAACCCTCTTGATCCAGCAATTGATTACAAAAATCCAGCGAATTAAGCCCATGGGCACTCACATCAGGAAATGCATAAAAAGCACCGGTGGGGGGCACCAACACCAAACCGGGCAATTGCTGCAATCCCTTGGTGAGCAGGGCGCGGCGGGCTGAAAAACTTTTTGCCATCTCCTCAACGCAATCCAGGGAGGCCTCAAGGGCGGCAAGGGCACCAAATTGAGCAAAGGTGCACACATTGCTGGTGGACTGACTCTGCAGGGCAATGGCAGCTTTAAGCGCAGGCAGGGGGCCAGCTAGGTAGCCAAGGCGCCAGCCGGTCATGGCCCAACCTTTGGCAAAACCATTCACCACAAATAACCGCTCGGCTAGATCAGGCGCTAATGCCGCCAGGCTGTGGTGCTGCTGGCCAGGTGCCAATAGGAATTCATAGATCTCATCACAAACAACAGCTAAGTGGGGATGGCGCCTTAGCAATTCAGCCACCGCCTCCAATTCATGCTGCTGCAACACCAAGCCAGTGGGATTGGAAGGAGTATTGAGAATCAATAACCTGCTTCGCTCCGTAATCAATGCCTCTAAAGCCTGCAGATCAAGCCGAAAGCCATCCTTTGCTGCACTGGGAACTACTCGAACACTGGCCCCAGCCAGTTGGGCCATCTCCGGATAGCTAAGCCAATAGGGCGCAGGCAAAAGCACTTCATCGCCGGGGTTAAGCAACACCTGAAACAGGTTGTAGAGGGCCTGTTTCCCGCCATTGGTAACCAATACCTGTTCAGGGGTTACAACCATGCCATTGGCCCTGGCCAACTTGGCTGCAATAGCTGCGCGCAGCTGCGGCTCCCCCGCAGCTGGTCCGTAGCGGGTGGCACCACTTTCAAGGGCCCGAGTGGCCGCCTCGCGAATGAAGGCCGGGGTATCAAAATTGGGTTCGCCTGCACTGAGGCTGCAGATATCCTTGCCTGCAGCTTGCAATTGCTTTGCCTTAGCGGCAATCGCCAGGGTTAGGGAGGGCTTAAGGGCCTGTGCCCGAACCGAGAGCATCAGCAAAAAATCCAGCGGTTCCAGTGTGCATGAACGCCAGTCCTTTTTGGGTGCTCGCCAGCAACAATCCAGCAGATTTGGCCCATTTTTATGCAGCTTTAGCCAATGAAAATGCAATTAAAAAAGGTGCCATTTGGCTGGTGGCCTTTGCTGGTGCCGGCGAATTGCTGTTTTATTGCCCCTCCAGGCAGCGGCCCCAGCCGGCCCAGGTGGGTCGCCTCGCCCTTTGCCTTCCTGTTACGAAACTCGAGCAAGCCATTGCTCTGGCCCTAACGCTGGGGGGGCAATTGCTGGAGCCAAGCCGCCAGGAAAGTTTTGGCCGTGAAGCCTGGCTTGCTGATCCGGAGGGCAACAAACTATTGCTGCTGGAGCCGGCCGAAGTAAGCCAAAACCAGCCATGAGCCTGAAACAAACGGAAGCCCTGCTGGCGGAATTAGCGCAGCAATGCAGCAATTGCCAAGCCTGCCCGCTTGCAAAAGAGCGCCACCAAGTTGTTGTGGGCCGGGGTAATCCCAAAGCAAGGCTGATGTTGATCGGTGAAGCACCAGGCCAAAAAGAGGATCTATGCGGCGAACCATTTCGGGGCCGTGCCGGCCAACTGCTCGAGCAAATGCTTGAAGAGGCGGGCCTTTGTAGCAACAACGATCTCTACATCTGCAATGTGATCAAGTGCCGTCCGCCCGGTAACCGCAAACCAAGCAGCACTGAAATCAGCCAGTGCCTGCCCTGGCTAGAGGGGCAGATAGAGCTGATTAATCCTGGCCTGATCCTGTTGGCTGGTGCTACGGCTGTTAGTGCAGTGCTGGGCATTAAAGGCAAGCTTGGCCTGCAACGGGGCCATTGGCATCAAAAGCAAGAACGCTTCTATAGGGCAATTTTTCACCCCTCCTATCTGCTGCGGTTTGCCTCGTTGGCAGCTGATTCACCAAGGCAATTAACCCGCCAAGACCTAAGCGAAGCGTGCGCGCAGCTGCGCAAAGGTGATGAAATGTGCCATGGTTTGGCTCGCACCCCTGCCAACACACCATGACCGGCCTCCCGGCCCGTTTTGACACGGTTATCCACCGCCGTAAAACCCGCAGCGTGCGGGTGGGTGATGTGTGGATCGGCAGCGACCACCCCGTGGTGGTGCAATCGATGATCAATGAAGACACCCTTGATGTGGAGGGGGCCAGCGCCGGCATTCGTCGCCTGCAGGAAGCCGGTTGCGAAATAGTGCGTTTAACGGTGCCCTCCCTAGCCCATGCCAAAGCGGTGGCAGAAATCCGGCGCCTAGTGGAAAAAAGCGGCCCCCCCGTTCCACTTGTGGCTGATGTGCACCACAACGGCATGAAGATCGCCCTGGAGGTGGCCAACCACGTGGATAAGGTGCGGATCAACCCAGGCTTATTTGTATTTGATAAGCCGGATCCCAATCGCACTGAATTCAGCCCTGCTGAAAGTGCAGCCATTGCCGAACGGATTAGCGAAACATTTGAACCGCTGGTGAGTTTGCTCAAGCAGCAAGACAAAGCCCTGCGCATTGGTGTTAACCACGGCTCACTAGCGGAACGGATGCTGTTCAACTACGGCGATACGCCCCTGGGCATGGTGGAAAGCGCCTTGGAATTCATCCGGATCTGCGATCGCCTTGATTTCCATAACATCATTATTTCGATGAAAGCCTCCCGGGCTCCAGTGATGTTGGCGGCCTATCGGCTCATGGCCCATCGCATGGATGAAGAGGGCTTCCACTACCCACTGCACCTGGGGGTAACGGAGGCGGGGGATGGCGACTACGGCCGGATCAAGAGCACCGCTGGCATCGCCACCCTGCTGGCCGATGGTTTGGGGGACACGATTCGCGTGTCTTTAACAGAGGCACCGGAAAAGGAAATCCCAGTTTGCTATGGCATTTTGCAAGCCCTTGGCCTGCGCAAAACGATGGTGGAATATGTGGCCTGCCCCAGCTGCGGCCGCACCCTTTTCAATTTGGAGGAGGTGCTCCATAAGGTGCGAGCCGCCACCGATCACCTCACAGGTTTGGATATTGCTGTGATGGGTTGCATTGTTAATGGCCCTGGGGAGATGGCCGATGCCGACTACGGCTACGTGGGTAAAACACCAGGAACAATCTCCCTTTATCGGGGCCGCGAGGAGATAGGCCGCGTGCCCGAGGCTGAGGGTGTGGAGGCACTGATCGCCTTGATCAAAGCCGATGGCCGCTGGGTAGAGCCCCAAGGCTGAATAAGCGTTACGTTTAGGGGACTTAGAAAAACTCGATGAGCCAAAGGGGAGCGCGCCGCATTGCTTTGTTAGCCCTAGCTGGTGCAGGCGCTTTAGCTGGTGTTGTTGTACTTGGCAGCGATTTAATCATCGGCAGCAGCACCGCTGCGATCATTTCCGATAGCCCCAAGGAGGTGATGGATGAAGCTTGGCAGATCGTATTTAGGGATTATCTCGATACCACTGGTAAATACACCGAGGATCGCTGGAAAACCCTGCGCAAGGATGTGCTCAATAAAAGCTATGGCAATACAAAAGATGCCTATGAAGCGATTCGCGGCATGCTTGCCACCTTGGATGATCCCTACACAAGATTCCTAGATCCGCGTGAATTCAAGGAGATGCAAATAGACACCTCCGGTGAACTATCCGGGGTGGGCATTCAATTAAGCCTTGACAAAGACACAAAAGAATTAATTGTTGTATCACCCATCGATGGTTCACCAGCATCAAGGGCTGATGTAAAGCCAAAAGATGTGATCACACAAATAAATGGCAAGAGCACTAAAGGGATGAGCACCGAAGATGCGGTGAAATTAATCCGCGGGCCAGCGGGAAGCAAAGTTTCAATTCAACTACGCCGTAATAAAAGTCAACTTATCAGCGTTGATCTAATTCGCGACCGCATCGAAATCCATGCAGTTGATAGCAGATTAAATACCACCCCGGATGGCATCAAGGTGGGTTATATCCGCCTAAAGCAGTTTAATGCCAATGCCACAAAAGATATGCGCCAAGCCATAAAAGAACTGGAGGAGAAGGGCGCCCAGGGCTATGTGTTGGATTTACGCAGCAACCCAGGCGGCCTCTTGATGGCGAGCGTTGAAATCGCCCGCCAGTGGTTAGATGATGGGGTGATCGTATCCACTAAAACCCGCGACGGTGTACAGGATATAAAGCGCGCCGGCGGCAAAGCACTCACAAAAGCACCGGTTGTTGTTCTAGTTAATGAAGGATCTGCAAGCGCCAGTGAAATACTTTCCGGTGCTTTGCAGGATAACAATCGAGCTGTTTTAGTTGGTCAAAAAACCTTTGGTAAGGGTTTGGTGCAATCGGTTAGGGGCCTATCCGATGGCTCCGGGATGACGGTAACTATTGCAAAATACCTCACACCTAGCGGCAGAGATATCCATAAATATGGCATTCAGCCAGATATCACAGCCAAACTCAGCGAAGAGGATGCAAGAAACCTTAAATTTGAACAGCTGGGAACCAGGAGCGATCCGCAATACAAAGTTGCTGAAACCACTTTGAGCAAGCAGCTAAATGCTGCCTCCACTGGTGTTGTTAAAGCAAAAATCTATAACCCAGCTAGCTCTAATCTCCCAGCAGCCCTAGGGGCTGGAGAAGAATAGTTCGTAAGGAACTGCTTTTTAAGCCGCCCCTCCCACAGGTTGCATGATCCCGCCACCTGGGTTTGAGTCGTCGTCGTCGTTGCTGCCATCTTGTTGAAGCAGGGCGAACACGCCGAGGCCAGCGCAGGCGAGCAAAGAAACCAAAAAACCAAGGCCTGATGCAGTGCCACCAAGGTCTAACACTGCGCCAAGGCCATCACTGAGGTCAACAATCGCAGCCATTACTTTTTTCCGTTGGCCGTATTGTAACGAACTTTTGCGAAACTGAGGCGATTAGTTACCAGGGATTTGGGCGGCCATCAGCTCCAGCCAGTTTTTGAGCTCCTCCAATTGCTTATCGGCAGGCAGCACCCCTAAACCACGGGCTAACACCTTGGCGGTGGAGCCACTGCCGGCTTGATACACAAGCCGGCCATGCAAATGGGTTGGTAAACCCTGGCGCAAACGCCGGAATGCAGGTTCCTCCATGGGGGTTTCGAGGGCAATATTTGGTTTTTCCGGCTTGATGCGTGCAAAACCACAGCGTTTGGCCAGTAGTTTCAGCTCCATCACCTGAAGTAGTGATTGCACCGCTGCCGGCAGGGCGCCGTAGCGATCAATCCAATCACTGGCTAACTGCAGCAATGCTTCACGGCTGATGCAATCAGCGGCTGCCCGGTAGGCCGCTAGTTTTTCATCTGCCTCCGTAATCCAATCAGCAGGGATAAACGCGGTAATTGTTAAATCAATCTGGGTTTCATCTACCGCTGGGATGTCTTGGCCGCGAATCTCAGCCATTTCCTCCTGCAGCATTTCCATATAGAGATCGAAGCCGATCGTTTCCATCTGGCCGCTTTGCTCCACCCCAAGCAAATTGCCCACACCACGGATTTCCATGTCTCGCATGGCTAATTGATAACCACTGCCAAGTTGGGCAAATTCCTGAATTGCCCGCAGCCGTTGACGGGCCGCTTCTGTGAGGGAAGCATCGCCTGGATAAAACAACCAGGCATGGGCCTGGATACCGCTTCTACCCACCCTGCCCCGCAGTTGATAGAGCTGGGCTAAACCAAATTTCTGGGCATCTTCCACCAGGATTGTGTTCACCCGTGGAATATCAAGCCCGCTTTCAATAATTGTGGTGCAAAGCATTAAATCCGCTTCGCCTGCATTAAATGCAACCATGGCGCTTTCTAATTCGCCCTCCTGCATCTGGCCATGGGCCACCAGTAAACGCAAACCGGGCAACATCTGCCTCAACTGCCCTGCAACTTCTTCGATACCTTCAACCCTGGGTACCACATAAAAAACCTGGCCGCCGCGATCCAGTTCTTGGCGAATTGCACTGCGAACCGCCTCTTCATCCAAGGAGGCGAGGTGGGTTTTAATCGGCCTGCGCAGGGGAGGCGGCGTAGTTATCAGGCTCATCTCCCGCACCCCCGATAAACTCATATAAAGGGTGCGGGGTATGGGGGTTGCCGACAGGGTTAAAACATCCACATCCTTACGTAAAACCTTAATCTTCTCTTTTTGGGTAACACCGAAACGCTGTTCTTCATCTACCACAAGTAAACCCAATTGCTTAAATTGTGTGCCTTTTGCTAATAATTGATGGGTGCCAACAACTATATCGATAGCGCCTTCCTGCAGGCCAGCGAGGATCTCCTTACGCTCAGTTGTTGTGCGAAAGCGATTTAACAATGCAACTTTTAATGGGTAGGGGGCATAACGTTCACTAAGGGTGCGCCAGTGCTGTTGGGCTAGCACGGTGGTGGGCGCCAATAGGGCGCATTGTTTACCGGCGGTTACCGCCTTAAAAATTGCGCGGATAGCCACTTCTGTTTTGCCAAATCCCACATCACCACACACCAAGCGATCCATCGGCTTTGCTATTTCCATATCGCGCTTCACATCAGCAATTGCTTTTACTTGATCAGGGGTTGGCTCATAGGGAAATGAATCCTCTAATTCCAGCTGCCATGGGCCATCAACAGGGAAGGCAAAACCTGGAGATTCAAGCCGTTCGGCGTATAACTTCACTAAATCAAGGGCCACCTTGCGCACGGCCTTACGGGCCCGCTCCTTTGCCCTTGCCCAGGCGATACCGCCCATGCGATTTAGTTCTGGCGGTGCATCTGTGCTTGCTCTAAAACGGCCAAGGCTTCCTAATTGATCAGCTGCTACCCGTAATAAACCGTCGGCATATTGCACTACTAGGTAATCGCGAGCATCCCCAGCAATGGCAAGTTTTTCTAATTTTAAAAATCTGCCAATGCCATGGTTGCGATGCACCACAAAATCGCCGGGTTGCATCCGATTTGGATCAACAGTTCGGCTGGCTGCCCTACGCCGACGCCGCACATAACCACTGGCTGTGAGATTATGTTGGCCAAAAAATTCCCGATCAGTTATTAATACCAAGCGCCAGGCGGGAAGCTGTAAGCCCTCCAACTCAACATTGGCTTTAGTTTTTAAGGCAATCGGCGTATTCTGCTCGATTAAACGCTCAATAGCTGGAAAATCATGGGGGTTTGGAATAAACCTACTGATGCAATTATGCTCCTCTAATAAGGCAACAGCCCGCGACGGTTGAGCCGAGAGCAACCAAACCCGCGCCTTATCTTGTTGAAAACCCTTAATCAATCCAGCTAATTTACCGAACTGATTTGGATAGGCGGTAACCGATCTGCTCGCTAGTTCGAAACTATTTGGATGGTTGTCTGTTTCTGCTAATTCAGCGAGGTCAAAACCAGCAAATGCCTCCAGTTGAGCAAGGGCAGCAGCAATTGGTTTGTGTAAACAATTAGGCAGTAGTGATGCAGCCAGCTCCGCTGATTCATCTTGATAATGTTGTTCAACATGGTTGAACCACTGCTGGCCATGGGCTAATAGTTGCCGCCGTTCATCTACGGCCACCAGGGTGTGTTCAGGCAGGTAATCAAGCAATGAACTGGGTTCATTCCAGGCCAATCCCATTAGGCGCCGCATACCTTCAGGGGTACCCCCTGCCAATAACTGCTCCATTGCTTCTGGCTGGAGCAACTGCTCAAGGCCATCTGGCAATTGCTCCCGCAGGGCTTGCGCCACCAGGGGGCCATAGCTGGTGGGGGTGAGCCGCACCAGCTCCACCCCATCGAGGGAGCGTTGGGTGCCGGGATCAAATTCCCGCAACTTATCTAGATCATCCCCAAAAAATTCAAGCCGCACCGGCAATTCAGCACTCACCGGAAATAGATCAACAATGTCGCCGCGGCGACTCCAGGTGCCTTCCTGTTCAATCGTTGCTACCCGTTCATAGCCAAGCCGCGCCAGGGTTTCGCCCAATTGATCCAGGTTTACGCAATCACCTTTACGCAAGCTCAGGCATTGTTCGGCTAACACCGCAGGCGGTGGCAGGTGGGGTTGTAGAGCCCTTTCACTTGCAACAATTGCCCCGCGCCAACTGCGCTTGCCGGCGCCATCAATGGCTAGCAATTCACTTAAAACCTGCAGTTGCCCCCAGGTGATTTCACTGGTGGGATCAAAACCCTCGTAGGGGGAACCCTCACTGGTGGGATACAGCTGGGTGGTGGGCCAACCCATTAACTCCAATAGGGCCGCCCAACGGCCCGCCTCCTCAAGGGTGGGCACCACCACCAATAAAGGGGCGCCTTCACAGCAGGCCAGCGCTGAAGTGGTTAGGGCCCTAGCCGCTCGGCTGGCACCCTGCAACCGCAAGCGATCTGGCCTGCGGATGCGCTCCAACACCTCTGCCGTAAGCGGCACCTGCTCCAGCTGGCGCACCAGGGCGGTTAGAGGCATTGAAAATTGCACTGCACAGCTGCAGATCTTCGCAACTGATCAAGCCGTTTGGGGGGATGGGGCATTAAGCAGCAGTTGCTGCAGGGATTGGTTGAACTCCTGCAACTGGGCATCACTGAGTTGCTGCCTGCTGGTTTGGCTGAAATGTTCAACCAAAAAAGCACGCCCCTCCTCTGCTCCCCATGCCAATTGGCCCAGCAATTCATCACTGGTTTTAAGCAGTGCTGGGCGCAACAGGGGCAGGGCTGCTGCGGTGGGCTCCAAGGGTGGCTCCAGAATTCGCAATGCTTTTAGGTAGGCCACTAAATCGCCATAACGCACTAAACGACTGCGACTGCTGTGGCCAAAGGCCCGTTGCAGGTATTGACCCTCCTTGCTGCGATCCCAATTGAGCCGTTGCAATTCCATTTCAACGGCGGTGAGCTCCTCACTCCAATCCTCAGGTTCTGGCGTTGGTTCTGAAGCAGGTTCGGGGGCTGGTTCAACTGCCACTGGCGCCAAAGAAGGTTGTGAGCTGATTTTCTGAACAGGCGCTGGGGCAGTGGGATTAGCAAGCCGTTGCTGCAAACGAGCTAAGGCGCGGTCCTCCGCCTGCTCTGCCCCTGGGGCCTCACCAAGGGCTGAAATCAGCACCCCGCCACTGCTGCAACTCACTCGCACCACCACCCTCTGGCCATCGGCATGGAGCAAATCCACCTGGGTGGCTAAATCAGCACGCATATTTCTGATCCCCTTTTCTACTTGGAGCGGCACCCATGCTTTCTAAGCTGCAGCGATGGAAGCTTCAAGCCTTGATTCCCTAACGCCACTAATTACTGCAGCAGACCAATGGCATGAGGTGCTGCTGCTGCTGCCGGTGTTGGTGGGATTGGAGGTGGTGCTATCAGCCGACAACGCCATTGCCCTGGCTGCAATCGCCAAGGGCTTAAAAAGCCAAAACCAACAAAAACAAGCGCTCAATCTGGGCTTAGTTTTTGCCTTGTTTTTTCGAATTAGCTTGATCCTGGTATCCCGCTGGGTTCTAGGATTTAAACCATTAATGGCCGCAGGTGCTGCATATCTACTCTGGCTTTGCGCTGATCATTTTATCAATAATTCATCGCAAGTAGAATCACCAGAATCTGAATTATTAAGTTCTGAATTAACAAGCTCTAAGTTATTAGATTCTAAATCACTTGAGAATAAATCAATAAATGAATCATTAAAAAACTCCGCCAACGTAATATCCGCCGATAATATATTTGGATTTGATCGCAAACTAGCTGGCACGGCGATCAGCATTGCCCTCACCGACCTTGCCTTTTCCCTTGATAGTGTAGCCGCGGCCGTTGCCGTTAGCGATAAGTTGTGGCTTGTTATAACCGGTGGCATAATTGGTGTGGTGGCACTTAGGTTAAGTTCTAACTTATTTATTGAACTATTAAATAATTACCCGAGGCTGGAAGCAGCAGGCTATATCGCCGTTGGCTTGGTTGGCATTCAATTATTAGTGCGTGTGTTTTGGCCTTTTATCGAATTGCCGCAATGGTTACTACTAAGCCTGGTGGGTCTTTTATTCCTATGGGGATTCACCAACCGCCGCAAACTATGCTGAAGCGGTTGGAGAGGTAGTTCATGGGTCCATTGCACTGCCCCATCTGCATTGGCCTAGGCGTTGTGAGTATTGCCCGCTGTTTGGCTTGGAGCCGGTTGATCTGGGCCTGATCAGCTGAGTTGCTGCAATAGATTTGAACCACTGGCTGGGGTTTTACCCTCCAATTGAGCAGTGCGCACCAATAGGGGGCAACCGCCTGTGGCAATTACCATGCCAAGGCCGTTTATGGCCTTTAGCGCTGTTCCAGGGGTTTCTTTTGGCCACTGCTGTTTTGTTAATTCAGCCGCCTCTGGGCTCAACTGCCCAGCTAAGCGCTGCACCAGTGGTTCAGTAGCGAGCAATTTCATGCGTTTGCCGCGCCAATCGCAATGCACACCAGGATAAAAAGCCATCACCTGGCGATGTAATTGCAGGGCCGGTTGCTGCCAATCAATTTGATAATCAGCCTTGGTAATCAGGCGGGCATGGCTTATGCCCTCAGCGGCTTGGGGCTTAAGGCTGAAATTGGCACTGCTAATCAACGGCAATGCTTCAACCATTAATTCAGCTGTGAGGCGGCTGAGGCGCTCCCCCAGTTGGCTGGCATTTTCCAATAAACCAATGCCAAGGGATCGCTCTAGAAGCACTGGCCCCGTATCTAAACCCTCCTCCATCGCCATGATCCCCACGCCGGTTACGCCGTCGCCTGCCATCAAGCTCCATTGAATCGGCGCCGCCCCGCGCCAACGGGGCAGCAAGGAACCATGGCCATTCCAAGAGCCAAAGCTGGGCGCAGCCAACACCTCCGGAGGCAACAACTGGCCAAAGGCCACCACGATGTTTATGTCTGCCCCAAGGGCAGCAAGGGCAGCCTGGGTGTGGGGTTCCTTGCGAATCCGTTCCGGGCTAAAGATTGGAATTGGCTCAGTTGTTTGCAGTTGCAAAGCCCGCGTTTTTACCGCTGATGCCTGCAATGCCCCACCCCTGCCGCGGCGGCGATCGGGTTGGGTAACCACACCAACTATTTGATGGCCGCCATCAAATAGGGCCTCAAGGGTTGGTATGGCATAGGCGGGGGTGCCCCAAAACAACACCTTCACGGCAATAAAGGCAACATCAAGTTGCTTAAAAAATCAGGCTTCACCAGTTATCGATAAACCTTCAACCCACACATGGGGGCAGATTCCACCCGGTGTAACTAATGGTTCCCCCTCTAGGGCAAGGATTGAATTCAAAACGGTGCGAATATCACCGGCCACTGTTGCTGCTTCAATCGAATGGCGCTCGCCATTTTTAACAAGCCAACCATCAAAGGGCAGTGAAAAGGAACCCTGGCTTGCCTTCACGCCCGCATGGAGGGCAGATAGGGAATCGATCCACACCACCCCATCGGCTTTGTGGCGATTTAGATGGCTATCACCAACGCCAGCACCAGGGGTGGGGGCAACCACAAACCAATCTGGGCCAACAGACACCTTGGCCCCCATGCCCGCATGGCCGGTGGGGGCCACACCAAACTGCCTGGCGGTGCCTTCACTGTGCAGGAAATGGGCCAAATTACCAGCTTCAATGAGAGTTAATGGTGCCGTTGGTGTGCCCTCGCCATCGAAGTTGGAAGCACCAAGATTTGCGCTGTGGAGCGGATCATCCCAAAGGTTTAGGAATGGCACCGCCAATGGTTTACCAAGGGAATCACGGTTAGACAAACTCAAGCCATCAAGTACGGCCCTTGCATTAAAAATATTGCTAAATGCACCGATCAAATCAAGGAATGCCTCTGGGCTAAATATGCAGGTGTAATGGCCTGTATCAATGGCGGAATAATCGAGATGGCTAATGGTTAATTCAGCTGCTTCTTTAATACATGCCTGCACATCAAGGCCTTCAGATCCATAGGCCAAACGCACAGCACCGGCGCTGCGGGGTTTACGGCCATCCTGCTCTGCTCTGGCGTATAGGTAGCAGGCGGAGGAGCTGCTGATTTGATGGCGTTGGGCACCAAGACTATTTAGATAAACACTTTCGCCATTGCGCTCGGAAAGGCCGTTGTAGGGAACGGTGTTAATCGCAGGATGGAAATCCAACAACTCCTTTTCAGCCTGCAGCAATGTTTGCAACAGGCTTTGGATCGGCCTAAGGGGCAAAACCGGCCGCTCTAGGGGCGTTAATGGCTCAAGGGAACGGCAGGAAAGCCCAGGGGGCTCCTCCAAATCACCAAAGGCACTGGCTTCCTTTGCACCCTTAAGGGCTTGGGCAAGACCTTCCTCGGATAAATCAGTGCTGCTTGTGATCCCCACCCTTCCATCACTGGTCCAGGCCCTAACTGTTACGGCACTGCGTTGGGCACCCTTGAGTTGTTTTGGCTCGCCTCGATCTACCTGAACCGACACATCGGTGCCGCTGGCAGCACCCATATCCCACTGCTGAATACCTTCTTGCTTAGCAAGGGCAGTTAATTGGTCATGTAATTGCTGGGGATTAAGCATCTCAACGCCCCCCAACAGTGATGGAATCAACTTTGATATGGGGTTGGCCCACGGTTACATAAACACTGCCGCTAACGGAACCACAAAAGCCAGCGGCCAGATCGAGATCATTGCCGCACATTGAAATGCGTGGCATCACTGTTTCAGCATCACCGATCAAAGTTGCCCCCTTAACTGGTTTACCAAGCTGGCCATTTTCGATCAAATACCCCTCCTCCACCGAGAAGTTGAATTGACCTGTGGGGCCCACACTGCCGCCGCCCATCACCTTGCAATAAAGACCTTTATCAATGGAACCAATCAATTCAGCAGGGGTGTGGGCACCAGCGGCAATAAATGTGTTGCGCATGCGGCTGGCAGCAGCAAAGGAATGACCTTGGCGGCGGCCACTTCCGGTGCGGGCATGGCCGGTGCGCATTTCGCCAGCCCGATCTGAGAGAAAGGCCTTGAGGATGCCATTTTCAATCAAGGTGGTGCGCTGGGGTTCAAGGCCCTCATCATCCATGGCAAGGCTGCCAAAGGATTGGGGTGAAAGGCCTTCATCAACAGCAGTAACAGAGCTGTGGGCAATTGCTTCACCGATCTTGTTGGCAAATGGGGTGGTGCCCCTCTCCACTTGGGTGGTTTCCAACAAATGGCCGCAGGCCTCATGGAAGATCACACCACCAAAACGGTTTGCCAGCACCACCGGGTAGGAACCGGCTTCGATGTAATCGGCATAAAGCATGGTGGCACTGCTGGTGCTGATGTCGCGGGCGGCGGCATCGGCATCCCATTCGATTAAATCGCTTGGGTTATCGGAGCTGCCAAATCGACGGGCAACACTGGAGCGATGGTCCCCATCGGCCGCCAGCACACTTAGGCCCAAGGTTTGATGCAAACGTAGGTCGCGGCTGAAGGTGCCATCGCTGGCAGCCACCAACACCTCTTGCCAATCGCGGGAATAGCTACCCCGGCGTGCCTGCAAACAACGGCCGTGCTTGTTAAGCATGGCCGTGCCTTCAAGCAAACGATCGGCGCTCACCTGCACCCCAGGGCATTGGACCAACCAATCCTGCTTGCCAGAGCCGTAATCCCTTAGGGGGGCAAGGCCGGCAAAACTAGGGCCGCTTTGGCCGCCACGCTCTAAACCGAGCATGCCAAGGGCTTGATCGAGGGCTTGGAATAAACCAGCTTCGCTTAAGTCGGTGGTGCTAACAAAACCATCCCTGAAACCATTGGCTTCGCCGTGGAATACGCGGATGCCAGCGCCACAACCCAAAGAGGGGCTCACACTGGTAACCCTTTCCTGCTCAGCCAAAACGCTGAGGCGATCAAAGCGCTCAAGAAAAATTTCAACCAGCTCAGCGCCAGCACTGCGGCCAGCGGCAAGCAGGAGCTCAAGGCGCCCCTGCCATTGGGAATCAAGAAAACTCACAGGTGCTCAACGAATGGCGGGTTGAAAACGATTGCTGGGGATCGGTGCCGCAAAGAAAAGACGGCCCATCTCCCATACATTGCCAAGCCAATGGGGCAGCTTGCGGGCAAATTTCAAAGGCAGCAGGGCATTGGCCTGATCTGCTGCATCTAAGGCGTGGTTGTGTTGAACGATGCGCTCTAAACGTTCGTAGAAACGCGGGTGCTCCACATTGAGCACCACAGGGAATACCCGAGCTGAGGTTTCATTGGTTTTAGCAATTACATATTTGTCGTATTCCCTTGCATCTAAACCAAGGGCTTCATAGAAATCTTTACGGGCCACATCCCGCACATACATGGTGGCAAAAACAGCCAGCAGAAAGAAACGACACCAAAGTTTTGCCTGAAAACCCCGCACAGTGGCAGGTTGGGCTTTCATCAGGGCATCAAAGAAATCACCATGACGATTTTCATCCTGGCACCAATTTTCAAAGAAATTAAAGATTGGGAATATCTTACTATCTGGATTTTGCTCAAGGTGTCGATAGATTGCTATGTAACGCCAGTAACCGATTTTCTCAGATAAATAAGTGGCATAAAAAATAAATTTAGGTTGGAAATATGTGTAGGCCTTACTTGCTGTTAAGAAACCTAGATCCAGCTGTAAACCAAAATCTCCCATCGCCTTATTTAAAAAGCCTGCATGGCGGGCTTCATCCCTTGCCATGTGGGCAAAGCATTCAGCCAGCAAAGGATTGCGATTTTTAATCCTTCGGCTCAATTCTTTGTAGAGCAAAAAGCCAGAAAATTCTGAGGTGCAGCTCTGCTCCAAGAATTCAACAAACACCTTGCGGGTATTTGGATCAAGCTTTTCCGCTGCCCCTTCAAAAGACTGATCGCGAACAAAATGATGGCGGTTGTAATCCTTGCGGAACTCTTCGCAGATCGCCTCTAGCTCTGCCCCATTGGGCTGCAGATCCATGGCGGCCATCGCCTCAAAATCCGTGGTGTAGAACCTGGGCGTGAGGATTGTTTCCCTAGCTGGCTCTTTTGCAGCGGGCTGGGGAGATTCAGCTAGGGCAGCGCTAGGTGGAACCATCCGATTAAAACCTTCTTGTTTTTAATAGTAGGAGGGGAGAGAGCTCAGTTGGGCCCGAGCCATTTCTGTCCGTTTAGCCTTTGCACCGTGCGGCTCACCAGCAGGGCCAGGGTGGTTTTCTTTTCATCGATCAAGAAAGACTCCAGCAAACTGGGATCAGCGCCAGCTTCGGCAAGGGCAATGGTTTTAGCGGCTTGAATGTTGTTGCTCAAAAAACAAAGCCAAAACCTCCTTCCGCCAGGCAATTCACCCGCAACCTGCCAACACATTTCACCCACCACAGGCATGGGGGCCTGCTCAAGGCGCAATTCAATGGCGGGCCCGCCATAGGCCTGAATCTCCCTAGCCAAAGCGGGCAGGAATAGCTCCGGAATAAAGCTTTCGAAGGCCTGATCCTCAGGTTTGGGAGCAGGTTTGGGAGCAGGTGCTGCTTTTTTGGCCGCTGAATCAGTCACCTGTGGGGCCTGATGGGTTTTTCCAAGTTAGGGCAGCGCTCAGCATTACCAGTCGGCATCGTTGGCTTGATCCCAATCGGGCTGCTGTTCAGCCTTTGAATTAACCACCCGAAACGGCACAGAAACCGTTGGTGCTGGCTCCTGGGGATCCCGCTCAGGCCACTGCTGGCTAGGGGCTGCCTTAGGCGCTGGTGCTTGCCAAGTTTCAGCTTTTGGCTTGGGCTTGCGTTTAGCAGGCAAGCCAGCAGTGGCACTCAGCGCTGCACTTAAGGCAGCGCCACCACCGGCACCGAGCATCACCCAGCTGCCAAGCGATAGGGGCGGGGAAGACCAAAGCAAAAACTTCAAACGGCTTGGCGTTGTGAGATTTAGTAATCCCACCACCAGGGCTAGCCCCAGGGGCATTAGCAACGGCAGCACCAGCAGTTCTTTCATGGCTGTTGGATTGGTCCCTGCCAGCGGCGCAATTCGCCCAAGCTGTACCCAAAGAGATCAAGGGTGCGCAGCACGAGAAAATCCACCATGTCGCTAAGGCTTTCGGGCTGGTGATACCAAGCTGGAATCGGTGGTGCAATGCGGGCGCCCGCTTCCGCCAGGCTGGTGAGATTGCGCAAATGGATCAGATTCCATGGCATTTCCCTGGGGCAGATCACCAGCGGTCGCGCCTCCTTGAGATGCACATCAGCGCAGCGTTCAATTAAGTCGGTGGCTATACCAGCTGCCACTCTGCCAACGGTGCCCATGGTGGCAGGCAGGATCAACATGCCGCGGCTGCGGTAGCTGCCACTGGCCATCGGTGCTGCTTGGTCGTTCCAGCGATAACAGCGCAGTTCACCCTTGCTTGTGCCGCAATGCTGGCGCAATACCTGCTCCTGTTCCTTCGGTGCCACGGGCAACACCAAGCCCATCTCGGCCCGCCAAACCTCAAAGGCACCCCTGCTTAAAACCAAATCAACGCAGTTATCGCCCTCAAGCAACAATTGCAAAGCCCTTAGGGCGAGCACTTGCGCTGAAGCACCGCACACAGCAAGCAGCAGCGGCGCTTCTGGAAAGGCAACCTCAGGATTCCTCATCCTCTCCATCATCATCGGAAAGCTGGGCATCCGGCTCAATTTCCGGCTGTAAAACAGCTAGATCAATTTGATGGCGCAACACATCCACCTTCAGCACCTCCACCTCCACGGGATCACCCAGCTTGTAGGTGCGGCGGTTTTTACGGCCAACTAAACGATGTTGACGGGAGCGGTATTCATACCAATCGTCTTTTAAGGAACTCACATGCACCAATCCCTCCACCTGGGTTGGAGGTAGTTCAACAAAGAAGCCGTAGCTCTGAATGCCACTGATCACACCAGGCAAGGTTTGACCCAGCAATGATTCCGCCTGCCTTGCCCTAAATAAAGCCAAGCCATCAGCCTCCACCTCATCGGCAAAACGGCTGCGGCCATTCAAACGATTCACCAAACCATTGGCGATCGTTTCTTGGAAAGGAGCCAACTGGCTGGCGGTTAGCAGGGCCCATTCGATCTGGCCATGGCAACTATCAGCGCTTAGATCCAGGCGGCTTTTGTGGCGAACACTGGGGCGATCCTTTGCCTCGGTGAGCAGGGTTACGAGCAGCAATTGGTTCCAAATCGCGCTGTAGTGCAGCGAAGGGAAACACCAAGGGGCATAGGCCAATGGTTCAGCCGCCAAGGCATTTGCCTCCGGCAATGCACTTAATTGCACGGGTTTAGTGGCCTCACGCAATTGCTGTTGCAGCACCCTGGCCCGTTTGCTGCCAAGAAATGCCTCGGCCAAGGCAGCAGCAGCAGGGGCATTGCCATCAGCCCCTAATTCCAAGGGCACATCAAGCCCCACAGCAAGTTTCACCAAATCATTTAAATCAGCTGGATCCGGCGCTGCCTGGCCAAGGAACAGGGCTGGCAGCTCCAGGGCAGCCAGATGGCGGCCAAGGGCTTGTTCGGCAGGGCGCACCAACTCCCGCAGCCAGCCCATGGGGTTGTTGGGGGCAGCGGTGGCAAACCAACCACTTCGCCTTTGATCAGGCAATTCCTGGCCCTGATGGGCCATGGCTTCAAGGGCGGGCACCGCTAGATCCAGATCCAAGCTGCCCGCCCCTAAACGCTGCTGGCGTAGTAATTGCACCAGCGCCTGCAACTGCTCCAAAAGCGGCAGATACTCCTTTAGGGCCTTAAGCGCAACAGGAGTGGTGCGGGCCTTTGGCTTGCGATTTAGTAAGGCCTCAAGGCTGTTGGCATCCAATTCAGCATCAATCCGCACCGTGGAGCGACAAAAGCGGTAGTGGAGCAGCTCCCCCTCTGGGCTTAGCTCAAGGGCCACCGATAGGGCGCTGTTGTTTTGGGCAATGCTTAATGCGGCCGCCTCCTGCAAGGGGGCAGGCAGCAGTGGTATCCAACTGTTGCCAACACCTATGGCTTCAGCTTGATCACGCAACCAGCGATCAAGGGGACCATCGAGGGATAAACGCTCGCCAATATCAGGGATATGCAGCCATAAACGGTTGCCGCCTTCCAGCGACACCGCCACTGAAGCCGCTGAATTATCAGCGGCCCTGCCCCGCAACAAAATGCTGGGCAACTCGCTGAGATCTTCCCTGCCAGCAGCCGCTGGCGTTTTTAAATTGATCCGGCCGCTAAAGCCAGCGCCATCAAGGCGATGGCGGGCAAGTAGCAGCTCTAGGTCGGCATTGCCCTCACCTTTTGTTGAAAGGGAGCGGCGCACATGGCCTTGGGCGGGGAATTGACCAATGGGGAAACGATCCATTGCCACTTCCACCAGGGCTTCCCCAGCCCGCTCGATGTGATCGGCATCGATTTCCTGCAATTGAATCGAGGCATGCAGGCGATCATCAAGGGGTACTGCAAGCAATTGCTCCTCCTGGCGTTCCACCTGGGCCAGCACCGTGGTGTTGGAGCGCTCGAGAATGCATTGCACCCCCCCTTCCGGTGAACGGCGGCGCCCTCCCTCCCGCGTTACTTTCACGAGCACACGATCACCATTCCAGGCATGGTTCAGCTGGTGGTCGCGGATATAAACGTCGTCGCCGCCATCTTCCCGCAGGGCGAAGCAAAACCCTTTGCTGGAACATCTCAAGCGAGCTTCAATTAAAGCCTCGTTATTAGTGCGGCTGATCCCCTCTTCAGCCTGGTTTAGTAAACCAATCCGTTCCAACGCCTGCAGTGCTAGCTCTAAATAGTGCTTTTCTTTTACGGTTTTAAGGGCCAGTTTTTTTTCTAATTCCTGCACCGAAACAGCTGATTCCGCCTGCAATTGATCCAGCAGATTGGCAACGGAAAACTTCATGCGGGGGCAATGCTGCGATTAATGCTGAACAACAAGCTTAGGGAGCCGCTGGAAAGTGGCTCAGCTCTGCTCCTGTTTGGTGGCTAAAGCGTTGATCACCAAGCGGCCGCCAATTACTAAAAAGCCGATGGCAGCTGCCAGTTGCAACAGTTGCGCTGGCACAACTTCCGCCAAGCCACCCCCCAGCAGGGCCCCTAAAAAGCTTGCCAAAACCAAGGCCGAGGCACTGCCGAGGAAAACATATAAGGGGCGATTGCTGGTGCCACTAATGGCAACGGTGGCAAGTTGGGTTTTATCACCTAACTCAGCAAGAAAAACTGTGCTGAAGGTGGAAGCCAGCAGGAGAAGATCAGGTGAAATAGTCATTTATAAGAAAAGCTCAGTTAGCCAAGGCCCTATTGCTTGCAGGCCCAGCAGGCTGCCCAATAGCAGCATCAACGAACCAGCCAACAGTTCCAAGCGTTGCGGTGATATCCAGCCAGCCAGCCAACGCCCCAGCAATACCCCCACCAAACTTGAGGCCACTAAAGCAAGCGCCGAACCAATAAACACCAGTAAAGGCCTGCCCGATTGGGCCGATAGCAGCAGGGTGGCCAATTGGGTTTTATCGCCAAGCTCCGCCAGAAATACCGTTGCAAAGGTGCCCATAAAAATGGCACCGGCGGTGGGGGCGTTAGTGGTTGGTTCTGATTGCCCGTTCAAAGCGCTTGCGCTCCTGGCTGCGGCCACCGTATTCGACCCGGATCTGATCACGGCAACAGGCAATTGCAAAATCGCTTTGTTCTGCGGGCTCCACATCAAAAAGTTCGGCTAATTGATCCACACGGCAGAAATCAGGCCGGCTTGCATAGATGCGGCAGCGCCTACTGCCGGTGTCGAAATGAATGCACCAACCATCACTACCCACCATTTCTAAGTAGAGCCGTTTTTGTTCAGTGCTGAGGGCTTCTAGGGCCTCTGGGCGCTGGGCTGGATCTAAGCGGCAACAGGCGCCGCAATTACTAACGCAGCTCCAGCTGTAACAGGCGGTCACGGCATTAACCCCAATGGCCAAATAAGGGCAACTAAGGCCCGTAAAGTATGCGAATTAATAGCTGGGCAAGCTTCCATGGGCATCGATTTCCACCTGATCGCTAATTTCGGTGCCCTAGCGCTGATCACCTTGGCTGGTCCCGCTGTGATTTTCATCCTCTTCTACCGCCGCGGCGCCCTCTAAGCGGGCGGCAAATAAGGCCGTGAGGCCGTGGTACACAGGCTGGGGTTGCAGGCTGCGGCTCAACATCGCCGCCACCACACAGGCGAGCAACAAACCTGGCAGCAATTGCTGATCACCGCAAAGCCGCAGGGCAAAAAGGGTGGAAAACAACGGCAATTGGGTGGCACCAGCCAAGCCGGCGCCCATGCCAATCGCAATGCCAAGCAACGGTTCCGGCTGGCCTAAAAATGGCATCAAGATGCTGCCAGCAAGGCCACCAATGGCCAAGGCTGGATCAATTAACCCCCCAGGAATCCCCACACCAAGGGCTAACACGGGCCCCAGCAGTCGGCTGATCAAGGCACTAACTGCCTGCAGCGGTTCAAGGCTGCCGCCCCTTCCAATCAAATCCATTAAAACGGCAGATCCATCGCCATAGGCCCTGCCACCACTAACGGCGCCAAGAAGCACCAACAGGCCCCCCAACAGCAAACCCACCCCTAGGGGTTTACCTAGGGCAAGGGGCTGAAGTTGCCTGGTGGCCCAAAGCACCAAGGCGCTGAATAGGGCCCCTAACAAGCCCCCGATTAAACCCAAAGGCAGGCCAAGGCCAATTTGCTGCCATTGATCTGGGCTAGCGGGAATGATGCCGTAGGCAAACATCGGCTCGCCAGCCAAAGCCGCCACCAATGAGGCCGGTAACACCATGGCAAGGGCTGCCCAAATCAAGGGCACATTCCAGCGCTGCAGTAGATCCTCAGCCGCAAACACCACACCCACTAAGGCGCTATTGAAACCAGCGGCTAGGCCGGCTCCGCCAGCGGCGGCATAAAGCACCGGGGCGCTAAGCGAGGCGAGCGGTTTGGCCAAATAGCGCCGCAATTGCCACACCAGGGCAGCGCCAATAAAAACAACGGGGCCTTCCCTGCCGAGGGGTAATAAACAAATGCTGGCAATGCTCCAAAGGCCGCAACGCATCAGCAACGGCGCCAATTTTAAAAATTCCGCGGCCCGCTGGGGTTGCTCAATGCAAAGCACCACCTGGGGGATGCCTGAACCCATGCCATGGCGCCACACACCTCTTTGCAATACGCAAAGCAAAGGCATCGCTAGCAAAGGCAGCCAACTAATCGAGCTAAAACCAGCTTTAAAAGCTTCCCCAAGCAAGCCATCTACCCATTGATCGATCCAATTCAGGGGCAGGCAAGCAAGGCCAAGCAAAAAGCCAAGCGCTAGCAAAGGAAACAGCAAAGGCCACCAGTGGCGTGGCGTAGTAGGCATCAATGGGTTGTTCATTAGGCCACTAAACCAAGGGCTTGGGCTGCCTGTTGCACCAGGGCAAGGGTATGGGGGTGCAGAGATTGACCATTGGCGGCTCGATCCTGATCCAACCAGGCCACCCGCAATTCCTCCCCTTCAGGGTTGCGGATTAAAAGGTTGCTGCCCTCTTTTTCGCACTGGTATTCACGTTTGCCACGCATTAAAACAATCGCTTCGGTTTCACTGGGGCGCAGGGCCTCCAATTCAAGTTGCAAGCGGAGCTGGCCCTGCCAATAGCTTTGTCGCAGGCGAAAGGCCAAATCGAGCAAGCGGGTGCTGGGTTCAGGGCCATTCCAACGCCAAGCGATCGCGGTGATGCTGCCACTACCTGCAGCGAGTTCTAGGGAAAGGTGGCCACCCCGCAGCAATTTGCTGCGCTTCACTTGGCAATGGCGGGCCCAAAACAAGGGGGTGGGATTACCCACTCCAAATGGTTCAAGCCGCTGCATTTGATGCAAGAAATCAGCATCGATGCGCCCTAGGGGCAGCAGTGCTTCAGGGGCCACCACTAGGGCACTAGATCTGCCTTGCAGCCACTGGGCCGCCAGGGCTGAGAGTTGTTCATGCAGGGCTGCCACTTGATCGGCCCTTACGGTGAAACCACCGGCGGCGGGATGGCCGCCATAACGCTCGAGCAGATGGCCGCAGGCATGCAGGGCTTGATCAACGGCAAACCCTTGGGGTGCCCGCACCGAAGCGCGCATCTTGCCATTGCCTTCACCGGCAAGGATTGCCACCGGCAAGCCCCAGCGCTCCACAAGCCGCGCGGCCACAATGCCAATCACACCGTGGTGCCAATGGTTTTGCGCTAACAACAAAAATGGTGGTCGCTGGGGGCCATCGGCTTCCACAAGGGCTTGGGCCTCTGCTTCGATGCCATCGCAAAGGTCTCGCCGTTGGCGATTGAGCGCTTCACATTGATCAGCTAATTCAAGGGCTCGATTTTGATCACTGGTGGTGAGTAATTCCACGGCTAGGGCCGGATCAGCCAAGCGCCCAACCGCATTCAGCCTGGGGGCCAACAAAAAACCAACGGCCTGGCTATCGATGCTGCGATCTTCCAATCCAGCCAGCTGGGCAAGGGCGCGTAAACCTGGCAACTGGGAGCGATGCAAGTTGCTGAGGCCCTCCATCAACCAAAGCCGATTTACGCCAACTAATGGCGCCATGTCGGCAATGGTGCCAATGCAAAACAGATCAAGGGCAGCCTGCAGGGCATCAGCCCGCTTCAACTTTTGGGCAAGGGCGCGGGCTAACACATAGGCAAGGCCCACCCCCGCCAAGCCCCGATAGGGGGACCCATCTGGAGTGGTTGCTGGATGCAGAAGGGCCAGCAGGGGCGGCATTTCGGCCGGGATGCTGTGGTGATCGGTAACTATTACCTCCACCCCCAGGGCTTGGGCCCTATCGAGGGCCTCCCGGGCGCTGATGCCGTTATCCACGGTTACCAACAGGCGGCAACCATTTGCGGCCAACCTTTCCACCATGGCGGTATTAAGGCCGTAGCCATCCTCCTGGCGGCTTGGGATAGCAGCGATCGGTTTGGCGCCCAGCCGTTGCAGCACCCCAAGTAGAAGGGCAGTGCTCGTCATGCCATCGGCGTCGTAATCGCCGCAAATCGCCAGCAATTCCCCCCGCCGGCAGGAGATTTCTAAACGCTCAAGGGCAATCGCCAGGTGGGGAAAATGTTTAAGGGCCGGTGGTGCTGTTGCTGGCTTGAGCAGGTCTTCCACCTGGTTTATTTCAGTTAGGCCGCGGCGTTGCAACACCGCCAGCAGCTCCACTGGCAGATCACAACAGGAATCAAAATCAGCTCCATCAAGGGGCAGAGGCAACTGCCAAACACGATCAAGGGCGGAGGGTGGATGCACCAGGGGGTTCCTAAGATCGAATCAGCACCAGCGCATGATGCCCCGCCTGCAAGCCTTGCTTTGGGATGTTGATGGAACTTTGGCGGATACCGAACAAAACGGCCATCGGCTTGCCTTTAATGCCGCCTTTGCAGAGGCCCAACTGGCTTGGCACTGGAATAATTCCACCTACAGCGATTTGTTAGCGGTAACAGGGGGAATAGAGCGGATGCGGGCCTGGGCTAAGCAGCAGCATCTCAAATCAAATCAAAATAAATCAAAAAATCAATCAGACCCCCTTGCGGAAAGTGAATTAGAGGAGTTGTTAATCCGCCTGCAGGCAAGCAAACAAAAGCACTACCGCCGCATCCTCAAGGAGCAGTTATTCCCATTGCGGCCTGGGGTTGAAAGGCTGCTGCTGGAGGCGAGGACCGCAGGTTTATGCCAAGTGCTTGTTACAAGCAGCGGCCGCAATTCGGTGGAAGCCCTACTGCAGCATCATCCGCAACTGAATAATTGCTGGAAACACTGGATTTGTGCTGAGGATGTGCAAACAAAAAAACCACACCCTGAGGCCTATGTGCTTGCCTTAAAAAAACTAGGGCTGCCAGCGGCGGCAGCTATGGCGATCGAGGATTCAGCCCAGGGATTAGCTGCAGCTAGGGGAGCAGGCCTCAAGGTATTAATCACGGCCAAAGCAAAACCTGGGCTTGAAGGAGCTGCAGCGATAGTGGATGATCTGGATGCAGGAGCGATCAATCTCGCCAAACTGCAGCAGTTTGTGGATTAAACAAATGCCCCAATCCACCCGTTTTAATAAGGTTCAAGAGGCATTAACAGAACAGTTATTGGGCTGGATAAGCAGCAGCTGGTATAAAAAAAGCCTGGGCCTATTGTCCCTATTAGCCGGTTATTATTTGGCGGCTAATTTAACCAGCGTTTACCTAAATTTCACAAAACTGCAAAGTTTTGGCGCCCTAGGCCTGTTGCTGCTGTTGGAGCTTCAGGTGCGCCTTCGCACTCGATTTAACACATCAAAAAACTCGATATTTTGGCTTATTTCTGATAATTTGCGTGTTGGCGCGGTTTATGCTGTGGTATTAGAAGCTTTCAAACTTGGCAGTTAACTTAAGAATTATTAGTGCAGTTATTTTACAATGTTATTTCGCGCCGCAAGTTATATCTTTCGAACTTTACAAAATTGATACCGCCTAGATCACTCTTCAGTTTCTGCTTCTTCAGGCATTGGGTACACAAATCCTTGGGCCCTGCCGCTCAAAACGGCCTTACCCAAAGACATGGCTTTTTGAGCCGCCACGCGCGCCTTAGCCTTCCAGGTGGCATGGCGCTGATTGCGCTTGCCCTTTGAGGTTTTCTTCTTAGGAACAGCCATCCGGGCTCGCTCAATACCAAACATCAATCATCTAATGCCGGGTAACCATCCGTCAATCGCTAAGCTTTATGGAGATAATTGGACCTGGTTCCCAAACGGATTTGAGCGAAACCCCAAGCTATAGCGGCCTGCTCAAAGCGATCCGCGCTGGCCAGGTGAAGGAATTAAAACTGCTACCCCGCACCGATCAGGTGTTAGTGCAGTTCAAAGATGGTTCTGAAAGCCGGGTGGCGGTTTTCAGCAACGATCAACAAATCCTGCGCAGCGCCGAAGCAGCCAGGGTGCCCTTGAGCGTAAGCAATACAAACGATGCCAGCTCCTCTGGGCTGTTGGTGAATTTATTTTTAGGCATTTTGCTGATCAGCCTGTTGGTGCTGCTGTTAAAGCGTTCAGCATCCGTTGCCCAAAAAGCACTGGGCTTTGGCCGCAGCCAGGCCCGCCTTCAACCGGAGGGGAGCATCAATGTTCGTTTTGAGGATGTAGCTGGCATTGATGAAGCAAAAGCTGAATTACAGGAGGTGGTTACTTTTTTAAAAGAACCCGAACGCTTCACTGCCGTTGGTGCCCGTATTCCTCGGGGGGTGTTGTTGGTGGGGCCCCCTGGCACCGGTAAAACCCTGTTAGCTAGGGCAATCGCCGGGGAAGCTGATGTGCCCTTCTTCTCCATTTCCGCCTCTGAATTTGTGGAGATGTTTGTGGGCGTTGGTGCCAGCCGCGTGAGGGATCTATTTCGGCAGGCAAAAGCAAAAGCACCCTGCATCATTTTCATCGATGAAATCGATGCCGTTGGTCGCCAACGGGGGGCAGGCATCGGTGGCGGCAACGATGAAAGGGAGCAAACCCTCAATCAATTGCTCACTGAAATGGATGGCTTTGAAGACAATTCAGGTGTGATCCTGCTGGCGGCCACCAACCGCTCAGATGTGCTCGATTCAGCCCTCCTCAGGCCGGGGCGTTTTGATCGCCAAATAATGGTGGAACTGCCGGATCGCCGCGGTCGCGAGGCAATTTTGGGGGTTCATGCCCGCACCAGGCCCCTGGGGGACGACGTTTCGCTACCGCTTTGGGCAAGGCGCACGCCGGGGTTTTCCGGGGCAGATCTGGCCAATTTGATCAATGAAGCGGCGATTCTCACGGCGAGAAGGGAAAGGCTGTTTATTGATGAACAGGCGATGAATGATGCCCTTGAGCGGGTAACGATGGGCCTAGGGGCTAAACCCCTGCAAGACAGCGCCAAGAAACGCCTAATCGCCTATCACGAAGTGGGCCATGCCTTACTCACAACCCTGCTGCCCGCTGCAGACAACCTCGACAAAGTAACGCTGCTGCCAAGAGCAGGTGGAATTGGCGGCTTTGCCCGCACCACCCCCGATGAGGAAATTCTTGACAGTGGCTTGATTAGCAAGGCCTACCTACGGGCGAGGTTGGTGGTGGCCATGGGGGGAAGGGCAGCTGAAATCGTGGTGTTTGGTGATGCGGAGGTAACCCAAGGGGCTAGCGGTGATTTGCAAATGGTTAGCCAAATTGCCAGGGAAATGGTTACCCGTTATGGCTTTTCAATGCTGGGCCCCATGGCCCTTGAGCAGGAGGGGGGTGAGGTATTCCTCGGCCGCGATTGGACGCGGCCAGAGCACAGCTATTCAAATAACACGGCCACCCAAATAGATGCCGTTGTACAACAAATTGCCAGGGATGCGCTCAATCAAGCAATTGATTTATTAACACCGAGGCGGCCTTTAATGGATGCCTTAGTTGAGGCGCTAATTGAGCAAGAAACCCTGGATGAAATCAGCTTTAATAAAATTGTGCAAGCACACGAAAAGGATTTCAGCCCCCAGCAACCGCTGGCACAATGCTCACCTCATCCCCAGCGCTGAGGGCAGTGGTTTGATTATCAAGGAAACGAATATCCTCACTGTTCACATAAAAATTAAGAAAGCGGCGTAACTTTCCCTGCTCGTCACAAAGGCGATTACCCAAACCTGGAAAAGCAGTATCTAGGGCTTCAATCAATTCCTGCACGGAGCTGGCTTCCAATTCAACGGTTGCTTGATCAGCGGTGAATTTCTGCAGGGGGGTGGGAATTAAAACTTGAACTGCCATGGAATTAAATGCAAAGTTGAATAATAGAAGTAGCTAATAATTAAACGCCAACGCTTTCCCAGGTGGCGCGCTGGAGCGACTGGGCCCTTTCCCAGGCGGCATTAAAGCTGGCCAGCTGGGGTTCGATGGTGTGGGGCTCACCCACCACAGCACTAACGGCTTCGGTGGTTTTTAAGCCATTGCCTGTGATGTAAGCAACGGTGGTTTCAGATGGATCAATTTTGCCCTGTTCCACCAGTTTCTTAAGCACTGCAATTGTTGTGCCACCTGCGGTTTCAGTGAAAACACCTTCGGTTTCAGCCAACAGCTGGATGCCAGCGATGATTTCGTCGTCTGTTACGGCGGCAATGGAGCCACCGGTGCGGTTTGCCAGATCGATGGCATAGGGACCATCGGCTGGATTACCAATGGCAATTGATTTTGCAATGGTGTTTGGTTTTACCGGCGTAATGAAATCCCTACCCTCTGCAAATGCTTGAGCTATGGGTGAGCAACCCTCAGCTTGGGCGCCACTAAAACGCACCTTCTTTTCATCAACTAAACCAACTTTGATGAATTCATCAAAACCCTTGCTGATTTTAGTAAACAGGGAACCGGAAGCCAAGGGGGCAACGATGTGGTCGGGCAATTGCCAGCCAAGTTGTTCAATAACTTCATAGCCAAGGGTTTTTGAACCCTCTGAGTAATAAGGGCGCAAATTGATATTAACAAAGCCCCAACCATAGGTATTTGCCACTTCACAACAAAGCCTATTCACCTGGTCGTAATTACCTTTAACCGCCATCAAGGTGGGGTTATAAATCAAGGTGCCGAGGATCTTGCCCGCCTCGAGATCAGCGGGAATAAATACACAGCAATCCATGCCGGCATGGGCGGCGATCGCTGCGGTTGAATTAGCTAAATTACCTGTGGAAGCACAGCTAACCGTAGAAAAACCAAGCTCCCGAGCCCTTGTTAGGGCAACGCTAACCACCCGATCTTTAAAAGAAAGGGTGGGCATATTTACGCCATCATTTTTTATATAGAGATTCTTGATACCGAGGCGCCTTGCCAGGCGATTTGCCTTAAGCAGGGGTGTAAAACCGGTGCCCACATCGATGGGATCGCCCTCGATGGGCAAGAAATCGCGGTAGCGCCAAATCGATACGGGGCCAGCTTCGATCGAGGCGCGGGTGGTGCGAGCCCGAATGGCGTCGTAGTCGTAAACAACTTCGAGGGGGCCAAAACACACGTCTTCGCAAACGTGGCGGGCGCCAGCTCCGTATTCATGGCCGCATTCCTTGCAGCGCAAGCCTTTGAAAGTAACCGAGGCGAGGGTAGACGTCACGGCTGAAAGTCGTATTGCACCAAGTTAGCAGCGCCATCAGGGTGAACGATTAAATCCCAACCGTGGTGGTTGGGTATTAGCAGCAATATTGATTGGATAGGGTTTGGTAATGGGTGCCCCAGCTTTTTCGCGATCAAAATCAGCGGCCTTAGCGAGCTTTTTGGCAGCGGCACTGCTGCTGATCTTGCTGCTGCCAAGGTTATGGGTGGAACTTGCTTGGTTTGAACAATTTCAGCTCGAGCAACTGCTGCTGCGCCGCTGGGCGGTGCAGGGGGCTGCCTTTATTGCGGTGCTGGGCCTTGGCATCCCACTGCAACTACAGCAATTGCAGCGCTGCTGGAGCCTGCGCAGCCAAAACCAAATCCAAAGGGGCAACCTGCCACCCCTTAAGGGCTGGGGGCTCAGTTTTGTGTTGGCCTTGCTTTTGGGCTCACTGCTGCTGGGCCTTACCTATTTATTGGTGCAGGCACGGGGCTTGATAAACGCCCCCTTCAACAACGAAGCGCTCAGCGGCCTACCGATGCTGGCGGGTGTACCTGTGGGCTTGCTGCTGGCGCTGGCACTGGCTTTATTGCTGCCGCTTTTGCGCTGGCCCCTAACAACGCTGCGGATTGCCCTCTCGGCAGCTCTGGTGGCATCGGCCACCGCCCTGGCGCGGGGTTGGAGCCTTTGGCTGCCGGCCCTATTGGCGGCACCATTTGGCCAGGGGGACCCCATTACCGGGCTTGATCTGAGCTTCACGGTGTTGCAATTACCAGCGCTGCAGCTGGTGTTGAGCGTTGTTATGGGCCAATTACTGGTGGGGTTGGCCGCCTGCCTGTGGCTGAGCGTTAGCCAGGGAAACAGTTTTAGCGAGTGGTATTTCAGTGGCCTAAGCAAACCGCAACAACGGGTATTGCAACCTCAACTGGCGGCACTCGCCCTAGTTGCTGCCCTGATTACGGCCCTAAGCCCATTTGAACTGATGGTTGATGGCCATGGGGTGGCAGCGGGCGCTGGCTTCGTTGATGTGTATGTGCGTTTACCGCTGCGGTTGCTTTTAGCCGGTTTGCTTCTACTCACTGCCGGCGGCCTGATGACCCCCCTGCCCAGCGGCTGGTTGCGGCGGGGGCTGCTGCTGCCATTGGCCTGCACCGGCCTCTTGATTCCCCTGGCGGAATTGCTAATTGCACCAGTGGTGCAGCGGTTCATGGTGCAACCGCGGGAACTTCAGCTGGAGCGCACCTATCTAGAGCGCACGATCAAAGCCACCCGCGCTGCCTTTGGCTTAGATCAAGTGCAACAGGAAACCTTGGAACCACGCCAAGGGCTTGATGCAGCCGATTTAAAACAAGGCCCGGGCACGATTGATAACCTGCGGCTATGGGATAACCAACCCCTGCTTGCCACAAACCGGCAATTGCAACAGCTGCGCCTTTATTACAGCTTTCCCTCAGCAGCTGTAGATCGCTACAGCCTCAGCAGCGATCAAAACCGGGGCGCCCAACAGGTGCTGATTGCACCAAGGGAACTGGATGCCAATGCATTACCTGGGGCATCTCGCACCTGGCAAAACCTGCACATGGTGTTTACCCATGGCTATGGCTTCACCGTTTCACCGGTGAATGCCTTTGGCCCCGATGGCCTGCCGATATTTTTTGTTAAAGATCTAGGCCGCAGCGGCCAGGTGCAAGGTTTTGCTGAATTGGATGTCACCAGCGCTGAAGTGCGCCGCCAATTACCGGTGGGGGAACCGAGGATTTATTTCGGCTTCAATGCCACCCCCTATGCAATCGCACCATCGCGGGTAAAAGAATTCGACTACCCAGAGGGAGATCTGAATATTTATTCCCACTACAAAGGAACGCTTGGTGTTCCTTTAAGCCATAGCTGGCAGAAAATATTTGCTGCCAACTACCTAAGGGAACCAAGGCTGCTGTTTACGGGCGCCCTTGAGGCAAATAGCAAATTGCTACTGAGGCGCCAAATCCAAGCTCGCCTAAAAGCAATCGCCCCATTTCTGCGCTTTGAAAACGCACCCTATCTAGTTACGGCAAGCCTGCCCCCCGGCAGTGGCTTCAAAAGAGGCGTGCATCAATTCTGGTTTGTGGATGGATTCACCACAAGCCGCAGCTATCCCTACAGCGAAGCTAATTCCCAAGGTTTGCGTTATTTACGCAACCCGGTGAAAGCAATAGTTGATGCCTACACAGGGGATGTGCGCTTTTATGTAAGTGATCCCCAAGATCCAATACTACGCACCTGGCAGCGGATATTCCCTGAATTATTTGCCCCCTTAGCTGAAATGCCAAAGGAACTACTAAAACACATTCAAGTTCCCCAAAGCCAATTTGCAATTCAGGCGGAGATGCTACTGCGTTTTCATGTAACAGATGTGCGCACTTTTTACAATGGTGATGACGTTTGGGATATCCCCTTAGAGATATATGGAAATCGCAGTGTTGAAGTGAGGCCATATCACGTAACTTTGCAACTACCCGGGGAAAAAAGGCCTGAGTTTGTGTTGCTGTTACCTTTTTCTCCCTTAAAGCGCCCTAATTTGGTGGGTTGGCTCGCTGCTCGCAATGATGGCAATGCCTATGGCAAATTAAGGCTGGTGCGCTTTCCGCAGCAAAGGTTGCTACTGGGCACCCAACAGATATCAGCGCTAATCGAACAGGATCCTGTTATCAGCCGTCAATTTGGCCTTTGGAATCGCCAAGGTTCGGAGGTGATACAAGGCAACCTCTTGGTGGTGCCGATCGGCAAAGGCCTTCTTTATGTTGAACCGATATATCTGAAGGCACGAAATGGCGGCCTGCCCACCCTCGTGAGAGTTGTGGTGAGCGATGGCCGCCGTTTTGTGATGGAGAGCAACCTAGAAAAAGCGCTTGCTTTATTGGTTGCTAAGTAAATCAGTAAAGGGAACCTTTGGCGTAGAGGCCAGCGTAGTAGTTGATATCTTGCTGTTTGATCTTGCTGGCATTACCGGCGGCCCAGAACTGCTGGTAGCGATCGAGGCACACCTGCTTCATGTAGGCGCGGGCTGGTTTATTGAAATGGCGGGGATCAAAGTTGCTGGGATCTTTAGCAGCTGCTTCCCGCACAGCTGCGGTGAAAGCCAAGCGATTATCGGTGTCGATATTCACCTTGCGCACACCGTTGCGAATACCCTCTTGGATTTCTTCAACGGGTACCCCATAGGTTTCGGGAATTGCACCACCGAATTTATTGATCATGTCGAGCCACTCTTGGGGCACGGAAGAAGAACCATGCATCACCAGGTGGGTATTTGGGAGGGCCTTATGGATCTCAGCAATTCTTGAAATCGCTAAAACTTCACCGGTGGGTTTGCGGGTGAATTTGTAGGCGCCATGGCTGGTGCCGATGGCAATTGCCAAAGCATCAACCTTGGTTTTAGCAACAAAATCAGCGGCTTCAGCGGGGTCGGTGAGCAGTTGTGAATGGTCGAGGGTGCCTTCAAAGCCATGGCCATCTTCAGCTTCACCTTGACCGGTTTCAAGGGAACCAAGGCAACCCAATTCACCTTCAACGCTCACGCCGATGGCGTGGGCAACACTCACCACTTCCTTGGTAACCGCCACGTTGTATTCGTAGCTGGCAGGGGTTTTGGCATCGGCTTCAAGGGAGCCGTCCATCATCACGGAGGTGAAACCATTGGCAGCAGCACCGAAACAGGTGGCGGGGCTGTTGCCGTGGTCTTGGTGCATCACCACTGGGATGTCTGGGTAGGTTTCCACCGCCGCCAGGATCAGGTGACGCAGGAAATTTTCGCCGGCATACTGGCGAGCACCGCGGGAAGCTTGCAGAATTACGGGGCTATCGGTTTCATGGGCAGCCTCCATGATCGACTGCACCTGCTCGAGGTTGTTCACATTGAACGCTGGGATGCCGTAGCCGTTTTCAGCAGCGTGATCTAGCAGCAGGCGTAGCGGAACAAGCGCCATGGGAACTCTGTGGATTCCGGGCGAGTTTACCGTGCAAGCCTGCGCCTTTGACCAGATCCGGGGGCCGGTTTGCGAGAAGATCTGGCCGGTGGCTTTTCCACAGGGCCCGCAGAAATTGGTTTTTCCGGTTCAAACCCAGGTACCACCTGGCGTGGCAGCGATGCTCCGATGAGCCTTTCGATTGCTTTGAGCAAATCCCTTTCCTCGGCGCTCACCAAAGAAAGGGCATGGCCGGTTTGGCCTGCCCTGCCGGTGCGACCAATGCGATGCACATAGTCTTCCGGCACGTTTGGTAGATCCATGTTCACCACATGGGGCAACTGGGCGATATCGAGGCCGCGGGCGGCAATATCAGTTGCCACCAGTACCCGCAGCTCGCCATCTTTAAAACCACCCAGGGCACGGGTGCGGGCCCCTTGGCTTTTATTGCCATGGATGGCAGCTGCCTGGATACCTTCTTTGATCAACCTTTCAGCCAACTTGTTAGCGCCGTGTTTTGTGCGCGAAAAAACCAACACCTGTTGCCAGTTGTTGCTGATGATCAAATGGCTTAACAAGGCACCTTTACGGCCTTGATCAACGGGATGAATGCATTGATCAACGGTATCGGCCGTGCGGTTTTCAGGGCTTACTTGAATCTGGCGGGGTTGATGCAAAAAGCCTTCGGCTAATTTGCGAATCGGGCCGGAAAATGTGGCAGAAAACATCAGATTTTGACGTTTTGATGGCAACCAACGCAGGATTTTTCGGATGTCGTTGATGAAGCCCATATCGAGCATGCGATCCGCTTCATCGAGCACCAACAGCTCCAGCCCACGAAATTCCACCACCCCCTGGCCGTGCAGATCAATCAAGCGGCCAGGGGTTGCCACCAACAGATCAACGCCCCGGCGTAAACGCTCGATTTGCGGATTGATGCCAACACCGCCAAACACCACCGCACTGCGCAGGGGCAAGCCGTGGCCATAGGTGTTTGCACTTTCAGCCACCTGGGCGGCCAATTCACGGGTTGGCGTTAACACAAGGGCGCGCACATGGCCTGCTCCGGCCCTGGTGCCATGGCGCAATATTTCAAGCATTGGCAGGATGAAACCGGCTGTTTTACCGGTGCCGGTTTGGGCGGCAGCCATCAGGTCGCCGCCGCTTAATACAGCGGGGATTGCCTGTTCTTGGATTGCGGTGGGGCTGCTGTAGCCACAGCGGTGGAGGGCTTCCAGCAGGGGCCGGCCCAGGCCGAGGTGGGCAAAACCAGGGGCCGGGGAGGGTAGTTCTTTCACAACTCAACTATGGACTAAGAACGGAGCTGGGTTTTGATCGCGGCGATGGCGACGCGGCAGGGCAGCTGGAAGGCGCGAACCGGCAAGGGCGGCGGTTTGCTCTAGGGCAGCGCGCAACAGCCGGGCGGCATGGATGCCCATATCGCGGGGCACACAAATGCGATCGCGCAGGTTGCGCAAACCCAAATCACTGTTGGGGGGTGGCGCACAGGGGTCATCGGTTACTAAGCGGGTGAGGGCAGCCCGCAGGGCGGCATCGCTGAGGCCGGGGGTGTGCTCCAAAAGGGTGCGGCGATGTTTAATCACCCTGCCTAGGGCCTCAGTGGCAGGGTTAGAGCCTGGCGCTGGCGAACCTGCATCGCTGAGGTTGTGCCAGGGGCCAGCATCGATGCGGGCAGCCCAGTAGTTGGCAGCAGCACTGCCATTGCCATAGCAACCACCCATCTGGGGCGGCAGGTCGT